>MDTA01158861.1_pt1 | contig 11621 bp, 24 predicted proteins | sample 811151 | NCBI WGS metagenome assembly MDTA01 (sample SAMN05326648, study PRJNA326480) | marine metagenome | isolation source: seawater | place: Indian Ocean: South | collected 2010 | reverse complement strand
CGGACAAACAGCAGCAACTGAAATTATATAAAAAGCCCCCAGATCTGGGGGCTTCTTATCGTATACACAGGATATATGTTTTACATTTGTAAAGATTTGTACATCTTCGGAGATCCATCAAGTTCATATTCATCTTTATATGTTTGGTATTCTACTTGTTTCCAAAGATCTTTCACAGTATCAAATGGCACCCATTTGACAACTTTGTTTGTTTTTGGATATCTTATATATGCAATACCTACTTCTACTTTTTTCTTACTGTATTGGTTTACAGAAGTAGCTTTTTTATGCATTTCTTCTAATTTGTTATAATCTGATACTTTAATTTTATTTGTGCCTTTTACCTCAGCAAACAGTATGATTCCGGTTTTTGCCCATACAATGTAATCAGGTAATAAAAGTATTGGAGATATGATCCAAAAGTCATCTAAGAAATCTTCTTTGGCATCAGGACCTATCTTACGATACTTTACGCCCTGGGCATCTAGTCTCTCTCTGAATCTAAGATCTGCAGAATCTACAGAGGTTTCAAAGTTTCTCTCTTCAAAAGAATTAGTATGTTTGTCCATTAAATACCCTTATGAACTACCATCTTCTGCTATGTCATAACAAGTATCACACATAGGTCTATTGCCTGTGCCTATGTATGGCTCGTTCTCTGTAATTTCTATGTGTCCAACACCCCAACATCTAAATATATATATCATTCTCTCTCCTCCTAATTTATTGTAGTGGAAGGGGGCATTTTACCCCCTAGCAACCTCTTAAATTTACAACTAGTTGAGTTATAATTGTGGTTGTCGCCCACCATTTTGCAAGGCTGTAGATATTTATTGTATAAGCTAGCTTACTTACGACCAAGCTCTTTACTTGATCTCTAAATATACCTTGCAAACTTAAGGGCTAAAGTCTTCTTTGTATCCCCATAAAATACATAGTCATCATTATCTAAATAATTTCTTTGCTTTTACTTAGACTTTAACCCTAGTGGAGGTGGAGAGAATCGAACTCTCGTTCATTGAGTGAAATTAGGAAAAAAACCCTCAATGCTACTCCATGCACCCCCTACAACCCCAATTGCTGCTTGATCCAATCAGTCAGCGCCTGGGGACTGTTTGATCCTAACTCTTTTATTTTTTCAGCCTCCCAATCATAAAAGTAGTCAGCATCAACACCAAACTTGTACCTACCTAACTTAAATCTAACAATAGTTTCATCATCAGGCTCTGCTATATCCTCTTCAATATAAATCTTGCCCTCTAAATCATCTAAAAGGTTTTCTATATCTTCAAGCTGATAACCTGTACCTGCCAGATCCTCTGTATTTACTGCTACATCTTGTAGTAAATCTACTAGCTCTTCATTTTTCCAACCACCTACTTCAGTTAGTCTGTTAGATGCAATTAAATAAGCTTTTGCCTCATCATCTGATTCAAAATGTATACCTGCAATAACAGGAATCAACCAATTGCCTTCTTCATCTAACTTGATATTTGTCGGTGGTTTAGTGATATCTTCGCCCTCTAAAACTTTAAGTGTTTCAATTCGACCATGACCTGCTACTAATTTACCGGTAGTTTCGTTTCTTACAGGTGGCTCAGTAAATCCAAATCTTTTCATTGACATATAGATCTCTCCAATGTCGTGATCCTTAGGATTTACATCTGCCTCCTCTATCTCGTGTAACTTAACATATTCTAATTTCATTTAGAATGGTGCCTCGCCCTCAGAGTAATCTGTTCTTGCAACAGGATCTGGTGTTGCTTGAACTGTATCAGATCCGGAATTAAGTGTTACAGGACCAAATACTACAGAAATAGCTGCCTCATCAATAATAATCTTGTAAGTCTTTACAGTCTTACCCTCTTGATTTTCATAGCTACCCTGTTCTAATTTACCTTTGAGTATTACAGGCAAACTCTTTGTGCCTGCAGTAAAACAGTCAGCTAAATTATCAGCTAATCTATTTCTTTCGTTATTAAATGCAATAACATCAAACCAACCTGCATCTTTTTCTTTACCTTGGTAAACCTTTAGTCCACCTGTAAGATAAAAGTTGCCGGACTGTGCTTGTTTCATTTCGACATTACAAAGAGTCCCACTAATTGTAATATCATTCGGAAAAGCCACTTTCGACCTCCTTTTCTATCATTTGTGACAATTTGCTAGAGGCGTTTCCAAATCTTTCGAAATACGCCTCTTTGCCACCCTTACTCCACTCTTTTGAGTAATCAAAGTCCTCATAGACTTCGCTCTTACCCTCCAGAAATCTTTTTCTGCCTGATTCATACATAGCATGTGTAAAACTTTCATAGTTCATGCTTTGCAAATATTCTTGCATAGATATACCTCTCTCTTGTGGCAACTGTGGAACATCAGTAGATTCATATCTTTGAATTTCCATAGCAGTTGCATAAATATTACTTGGATTTGGTGGAAAGTCAGATCCACTTTTAAAAGACTGCTCTATTGCTCTCTCAACATAATATACATCTAAGGTCTTGAGTGAGTCGTATGCAGCAATTACTGTATCATTTTCCCAATTGAAATTAGGCCATTTTAAGTTCATAACATGAACACAATTTGCCCATTGATCCTTTGTCATATATCCTCCTAATCATCTGAATTTACCCATTGAGTCAATTCATAACTTCTGTGAGCAGAAGTCACTTGCTTTTTAGCTTGTTTACGATCTTTATCTGTTCTTGCTTGATCTAACTGTGGCCAATTGCCTGATAGTGCTTGTGGAGTTGGTCTGTCGCCATATGTAACAAAGTAATTAAAACCTCTGCGTTCAATTTCCTCCGGTGTAGCACCCTGTTGCGATAAAACTTTTACTGCTCTATTTATTCTGCTCCTGGCATCTGTTGTTATATCAGCTTTACATTCTGAATATGGTTTACCTAACCATACTTCTACAAGAGCTTGAAACAAAGCAGCTTTTTCTGCTTTTGTCTGAGGATTATTTTGTTCATCCTCTTTTACAGCTCTCTCTTTTCTTTTACGCTCTGTATTTTTATTTCTAGTTTCTAACAAAGCACCATGATACTCTTCCCAATCATGGATTTTTAAAGTTGTCTTTGTACGATCTAACCAACCACAATCAACTAGGTTGTCGATAAAAAAATCATTATCGCCATCATAATTACTTGCTTTGGCAATCATACTTTTATACCTTGTGAGATCTCCTGTGTCTGCATAAGATAAAGCCCACCACCATAAATAGTGTAAGTGACCTACTACTTGAGCAGGATGTAGACTAAGTTTCTCAGCTAAGAGATCAACTTTAGGATGTTGTGATAATGTTTCATCACTCTTGATCCAAGCCATTTTGTTCTCTCTCCTTTTCCCAATTTTCTAAAAGACCGGCTACAATCTTTTCCAAATCTGTGATTCGTGCCATCAGGATTCCATCTCCTGTTCCTGCTGGCATACATATCATAGCAAATGGTTTATCTTTTGTCGCCCCTTTAGTGTTATTTATTTTTGCAATAACTTCATTTTCGATTCTAAAAAAATGATTAGCAATTGAATTAATTTGCTTACCACTCTTTACTTCAAACTGTATAGCGCTGTTCCAAAGTTCCTCATCTAGATTTGATGCACCAAACTCACGATCTGGAACTCTTAAAAGTTTTCTAGCTCTCTCTTGTAACTTAAATCCTGATTGCTTTGCATCACTCATAATATAAAAAACCCATCGTTGTTTTGTCTCTTCGGTGTGTCTTGTAATACATCTAAAAGTTTTTTAATGTCTAAAATCATTGTGTCATCAAAATCTTTTTGATTCTTAAGTTGATCATCATCTGTTACTAAATCTTCATCATCTACCCATGCAATACTACATTCAGTACCATAAGCCCAATCCTTGTCAGATTGTAATAATGCCCTGTCGTGAAAAACTACTATAGGTATCACTGCCATTATTCTTCGTACTCCTCCCAATTTATAACAAAGCCTGTAACCACATTTTCAATATCTGATATTCTGAACATCACTAAGCCATCAGAAGTTCCATCAGGTTTTAAAACTCCAACAAAAGGTTTTTTACCACTACCAAATTCTGCTTGGTTTGCATTTGATTGTTCTTCCATTTTTAAAAATTTAGTCCATATAGTCTGTATTTGTTTACCTGCTTTTACTTCAAACCTTAATTCACCACGCCAATTCTCTTCATTACCCATATTGGAACGAAACCTGGCGTTAGGAACTCTTAATTGTTTACGAGCCTCGTTCTGTTTTCTCATACCTTTATTTCGAGATCTACGACCACGCTTTTGTGCATCCGACCAATTACTTGTATCCTTTTTGTTCTTTTGCCCCATGCCAGATCCTTTACCCTCTTCTTCAGCTTTACGCCTTTTCCAATCAGAGTAAGTTTCATCATCTCTAATATCAAACTCTCTGTTGTTGACCTTTTTTATTTGCCCTGCCATTATTCCTCCTCTTCGCTAGGTTTGTAATTCTTAAGAGCTTGTAAGAAACTTGCATAAGCTTTTGTCCCTTCAACTTTTGGACTACCCATTTCCAACCAAATCATGTAAGCCCACTGTTTTGAGGCAGGATGTGTTATGTATTCAATAACATCTGATGGTGTTTGAAAGAAATGTAAGTGATTTAATAATCTAACAAATTCGATAAAGTTAGGCCAATCTCTCATTACACTCTCTACTCGTTCAAGCAACATACGATCCATCCAATCAGCTTGTTTCTTTTCGTAGATCCACTCTGCTTGTTTTAACAATTCGATTGTAATAATTCCTCTAAGTGGCTCCGGTAATCCTTTACCAAAATCTTCAAAGTTAGTAGGGCAGTCAGGTGCGCAATCTACAAATTCAGATGCTTTGCAGAATTCACATTTATCCTCATCTGATCTTTGAAACTCTCTAGCCATCAATGTCCTCAAACATATCATCTATTGTTTCAACTTTGTCTAAAACTTTTTCAAACCAACCAAATACATCTAATAATTTCATGTACTCTACTTCATCATCTTCATCATGTAAAAAACCAAACATAGCCATATAATCTGAGTGACTTTTACATTCTTTAGCTGCATCATAAATATGCTCATCTGAAAACTCTAAAAACTCAACTTCATGATTTTCATTAATAAATTTATCCTCACAAAATCTTTGATACCAATCTTGAGTGTCAAAATTGAAAACCATTTGACCTAATAATTTTTTAAGATCCTGAAACCTTTGTCTTGCAAAATCTACAACTAATTCATCATCAAATCTCATGTCATCATCCATTGGATTGTATGACTCATCATCCTCATCAAAAGATTCCCAAGGATTGTACATTATTCCTCCTCCATAGCAACCCATAAAGGCTGTCTTTTCTTTTCTCTACTATAAACATACAGATCAATATAGAAATTAAAACGATCTGATAGTCCTTGTTTTACTTTTTTTAAAATTTTATTCACTTCTGTCTCTCCAACATTTATTACACGCAACTGTTTCAGATGAGTCTAGCACTGTCCCACAAAATAAACATAGACTTTTAGTAGGTTTTTGACTGATTACCCCTTTATCAATCTTCTCTTGCCACCAAGCATCTGATCCGATTATTACTTTTCCGTAAGACATAACCTAGTTTACCAAAATTACACTAGGTTTTTTTCATTACTTAGACTCTTTTTGCCACAGTCTTTGCCACTTATCTTCATCACCCCAACACCACTTACTACTGTTCCAATCACTCCACCGAGTTCTTCCATAAATGTCCTCGGCTAAAATTGATGCCATCATTATGTTGTAGTATGCAGATAGCTGAACTTTGACTTGTGAAAAGCCCATACTTGATCTGGATACTTTTTCGGAAGTGTATGGTCTATCTTGATATAAGATAATCCAATCATTCCACATAGGTAAGTCATATTCCTCTGCAACCCAATTCCAAGTCCATGACACAAATTGCATAACGCCACTGTCATAATTACCCTCGGCAGTTCTAACAGCGTTTTCTCTGCCCCTTGACTCACACCAACCAATTCTTACTGCTGTTGGTATGTTTTCTTTATCAAAGTGTTCTACATAAAACTCTGCATATTGATGCATGGTCTTAGGAACATGATCATCACATTTCATGTATTGATCTATTATGTTTGACTCATCTACTCCCATGGGAAGTACACTTGCCAAAAATATCATGCATTCAGCTATCACTTAGTAATCCATATCTGCATTGTCCTGCCTCGATACTAAGTATAGTGCAGTCTTCCGGAATCATACTGTCATCATGTTCATCACAAACATATCCACCACAAAAGAAAATCCAATCATGATCTTCTCTATGTTGACAGTCTCCAGGTATTGCAGTTGGATCTAGATCCTCACAATATATTTGGTTAAAGTTAGCCCAATAGTAATGATTGGTATAGGTAGGATGAGTACCCCACCCAAAGTTCATTCCAAGTGCAATAATTACAGCCCACATTATTGTCTTCTTTCGCCTTCAGCAAGATTAACTGCCCACTTTGGTGCAGTACTATTATTTGCATCTATCACTTGAAGTTTAGGATCTTTGTCCCATTCTTTAAATGTAAATGTATCTCTTGCAAGTTGTTTGTCCATACCTTTTTTGTTTGCTACTGCATCTAGTCCTCTTAACTTAGGAACAAAGTTAGTTCCAACTATTGCAACTAAGTTGTCTAATGATTCATCAGATAACTCTTTGTTGGTAGCCCAATGTAATAACATACGAACATCTTGTGTAGAAGTTTTATAACCTTTACTAAAATTAAAAACTTTACCACTTATCTTGATTGCTCCTTTTTCTTCGACATCATTAGCGATCTTGACATCGACAAATTTATTTATGTTACCGGTACTTGATTTAGCCTCAAGGGAAATGCCACGAGCAACAAAGAGTTCTGTAGGCTCTTCAATCGCTTGAAGTTCGGTATTGCTTAAGTCCTCTTCGCCACTCTTGGCAATCTCCCAAATTAAATCTCTCATATTTTTACCTTGCCTTGTATATATGCATCCATCATTAATTTATCTATATCTTTCGAAATACTTGTTGGTAATTCTCCAAAGACTAATTTTGTTCTGAGCTTTTGCTCTATCTTAGTTTCAACTTGTTCTAGTTCTTTAACTCTTTTCCTAAGTTGTCTAACTTCCTCAGCCCATCTTTGTCTTTTATTAAATTCAACTTCATATTTGTATTTCAACCAAACATAATGACTTATTATGGTACTTCTGCCAACTGATCCTGTAATCCAACTCATAATAGTTTTATCTCCTACAGGTGTTGCAGCTGTTTGCCTGCTATTAATTACAGACTTATGCTTTGGAAACCTGTGAATTGGATGTTTAGGCTCTTTAAATTTAAAAGCTCTAGGTTTCATGATTGATCACTAAAGAGTTCATCTTCAACTTTTACATTTACAATTGTAAAATCATATTTGTAATGTAGTCCTTTTAAACTCTCCTCAGCATATTTTCTAGCTACCTTTTCATCCGGAGCTATGATCTGGATCTTACCCTCAAGTTCGAATATATATTTATTCATCAGAGTAATCCTTAGTCTTTACTGTATATTGAATGTCAAAAGCTTTTACGCCATCTTTTTTCAATTTACGATCAATATGTTGTAAAGCCATTTTTCTGCCATCATGATCGTTATGTTCCCACTCTTCTGCAAACTCCTCAATAATAATTGAGTCAGCAATAGTGAAATGAACAGTGTGTGTTCTTTGCATATTTGTCCTCTCTTGTACTTCTTAATTGTCTGTACATTAAATTGTAATTGGAAGTTGCCAATCTCCCATAACATAACTATAGTGGATAATACATATTACGCAAGAATAAAGGAGAGAATATGAAATCGAATCCTTGGTCAATCGAGGAGTCACCGGTAGGTGTGCATGAAATTGCAGATCTACTTGGATGTTCACGACAATCAGTAAGTTCTTGGCAGGTGAGGAAACAATTTCCTGAGCCTGATGGAACTGTAGGTGGTGGCAAAGTTAGATTATGGAAAAGAGAAACTGTAATCAAATGGGCTAACGCTACAGGTCGTAACAAGAATGGAGCGATATAAAAAGTGTCAGTGCAAGATACTAATCTTGAATGGGCAGAAAACATGGATGTTGTCTTTGGCAAAAATGGTTGGAGACAAATTCCACATTATAAAATAGGAGAATCGAGAGAGATGAAATCAGAACAAATAAATCCTGAGGATGTTGAAGTGGTTGTAGTCGATGAGCCAGATCTGGCTGAAATCGAAGTTGCACCGAGTGTGGAACTAGCAACAAATATCTTTGGAACTACAAATCCAAAAGACTTTGTAGCCAAATCACAAGAATATGCCTCAGCATTAGTAGAAGTAGTAGAGAATCAAAATCTATTTGCTTTGATCCAAGGCAAGAAGTATGTAACTTTTGAAGGTTGGCAATTCTTAGGATCAATGTTACCTACTGCTATAACTCCACAAACAGAGTGGACTGTAGAAGTAAAAGATGAGAACACAGGAGAGGTATTAGGCTTTAAGACTCGTGTTGTTGCCAAAGATGTAAATGGTAATGAGCGTGGGGCAGCCGAATCAGTCTGCATGTATTCCGAGAAAAATTGGAGAGGCAAAGATGCAAATCATCTTATGTCTATGGCGCAAACTCGTGCTAGCTCCAAAGCATTAAGAATGGCATTATCATCTATTGTTAAGTTGGCAGGATTTGAGCCAACACCAAAAGAGGAAATGGATGGTATCAATGCAGAAAACAGTTTCAATTCAAATAAAAAAGAATTTAAGAAAACTATTCCAAATCCGGAGACAACTTCAGATACAGGCGAGAGACAAGCTACAGATAAGCAAGTCGCATTCCTAAAAAAATTAGTTATGCAAAAACCTGATCATGAAGTATCCCAGGATCCAAAAGTAATTGATGGATTGGCTAATGGTAATTTACCTTTTGAATTAGCAAAAGTTTCAATTGATCAGTTATTGAACACTTAAATAGTAAACTACAGTAGATGGCTTATATACCTGAACTTAAACTTGGGACAGAGGATACACTCGAAAGAGATAGAGATCTTAGAGTGCTTAGTTTAGGTGCAGGTGTACAGTCATCTACTGTTTTGTTTAAAATGTTACATGGCGAGATAGAGCCACCTGATGTAATAATATTTTCGGACACAGGCAACGAGCCTCAACAAGTGTACGAATGGTTAGATTATTTAAAAACACACATAGATAAATCCGGTATTCCTTTTCATATTGTCAGAAATGAACAAAACCTGGGCAATATAGTCAAAGATTTTCAGGCTGAATCAGGTAGGCATTCACTATTACCTTTACATATAAGAAGAAATGATGATACCTTAGGTTTGGCTATGAGGACATGTACCTCAGAATATAAAATAAAACCTTTACAAAAGTGGTTACGAGATTACTTTGATGTAACTTACTTGAGATCTAAACACATAGAAATGGTTATGGGCATATCTTTTGATGAATTACAGAGAGTAAAGCAAGCACCAATAAAATGGCAAGTAAATTGTTATCCATTAGTAGAAAATGAAATAACAAGACAACAATGCAAAGATTGGATGAAAGATCAAGGATATCCACCTCCACCAAGATCAGCTTGTATTATATGTCCTTTTCATGATGCTGAAGAGTGGCTACACATCAAAAATACAAGCCCTGAAGAATTTGAACAAGCAATTGAATTTGATGAGTGGTTAAGATCCCCAAATTCTACAAGTGTTGGTTTAGATAAATTTAAAGAAATTAATACAGAATCTAATGCTTACCTTTATAGAGGTCGTGTACCTCTCAAATCTGTAGATCTGGAGGCAGCGGTAAAAGAAAAACACGATCATGCTTGGACACTTTTTGATGATGAGTGCGAAGGCATGTGTGGTGTATGAGATTATCTCTTAAAGAAACAGATAGGGATTTAGATTTAAAAGTATTATCGCTTGGTGCAGGAGTTCAAAGCTCTACTGTTTTACTAAAAATGTTAAACGATGAAATACCTAAAGCAGATATAGCTATCTTTGCTGATACCGGTAATGAGCCAAAAGCAGTCTACGAATACTTGGAATATCTTAAGAAATTATCTATAAACAAAATTCCTATTTATACAGCACATAAATCAAATATTGTAAAAGATGCACTGTCAGAAGAATCTAAAGGAACAAACAAAGGATTCTTGACTATGCCTGTTTATGGAAGAAAACCTGATGGTAAAAAGACTATGGGAAGAAGACAATGCACAAGTGACTATAAAATTAGGCCAATACATAAAAAAATTAGAGAAGTTATGGGCATAAAGAGTTTAAAAGGTAGAGTTATAGAAATATCTATGGGAATAAGCACAGATGAAATACAAAGAGCCAAACGCCCAACATTTCAATGGGCAATAAATTATTATCCTTTACTTGAATTAGATATGAGCAGAGATGATTGTAAACAATATGTAAAACAAAATAAAACTAAACAACCACCCAGATCAGCGTGTATAGTATGTCCTTATCATTCAAACGAAGAGTGGTCTGATATGAAAGAAAATTATCCTGAAGAATTTAATGAAGCAGTAGCCTTTGATCGTGCAATCAGAGATATTGACGGTAGTGGAGTTAAAAATTATTTACATAGTAGCTTAATACCTTTAGAAGATGTAAACTTTAAAGATAAGGTAGATATCTATAGTGGAAGTCTATTTGATGATGAATGTGAGGGAATGTGTGGTGTTTAAAAGATTTTTAGAGTGGGAACAAAAAGTATTCTCTGCTCCCTACAATTGGCTAATTAAAAAAGGCATTATCGCTGTTTTAGAAATTTCTGAAAAGATTTACTTAACTTTTGAAGACTTGTATGATTCTAAATACAATGAAGAATACAGAGGCAATCCTAATTTTCCTGGAGATGACTAATGTTTTGTGAAGATTATGGATGGGATGATTTAGATGAGGAGTTATGAAAATACTTAATTTATATGCAGGCATTGGGGGAAATAGAAAATATTGGGGATCTGAACACGAAATTACTGCTGTAGAACTTGATCCAAATATTGCAAAGATATATCAAGATTTATATCCACAAGATGAGATGGTAGTAGGAGATGCACATCAATATTTACTAGAAAACTTTAAAGATTATGATTTTATATGGAGCAGTCCTCCATGTCCAACACATAGTAGAATGGTTTTTTTGCTAAATCAAAAGGAAACATATCAACTTAAATATCCTGATATGAGTTTGTATCAAGAAATAATCATATTACAAAAGCTTTTTAAAGGTTTTTATGTAGTTGAGAATGTAATTAGCTATTATGATCCACTAATTGAGCCACAAAGGTCAGGGAATCATTATTTTTGGGCTAATTTTCTCATTCCTATACTAGATGACACTGATCGGAAGAAGGTCAGGAACGATAAAGGCTACACACTTGCAAAAAAGATGGAAGATAAAGGTATTTTTATTGAAAATTTTTATGATTACAAAGGAGATAAAAGGACTCTCCTGAATAATGCAATTGAGCCTGAATTAGGCGAATTGATCCTCAAATCTTTACAAATGTAAAACATATATCCTGTGTATACGATAAGAAGCCCCCAGATCTGGGGGCTTTTTATATAATTTCAGTTGCTGCTGTTTGTCCG
>MDTA01080985.1_pt1 | contig 11621 bp, 12 predicted proteins | sample 811151 | NCBI WGS metagenome assembly MDTA01 (sample SAMN05326648, study PRJNA326480) | marine metagenome | isolation source: seawater | place: Indian Ocean: South | collected 2010 | reverse complement strand
TGCGACCGCCATCCTCGGTCAGCATCAGACCCTTGCCCTCGGACGCACGTTGTATGACGAAGAGCAAGTCAGCACGACCAGCATCGAACTCGTCAAGGATGAGCGCACATGGTTGGGTCATGACCCTTGGCAATACACCCTCCTCGAACTTGGACACTGTGGTGCCACCGTCATTGGCAAGCGTGATGTTGCCCACAAGGTCAGCACGTTCGAGCGCACTGTCGAGGTTGACACGAAACACTGGCATGCCGAGACGAGCGAAGAACTGCTCGTACAATGTCGTCTTGCCCGAACCAGTGTGGCCATGCGCAAAGACGTTCTTGCCCTTGAGGAACGCAGTGCATAGCTTGAGCAAGTGCATGGCTCGTATGACGTAGTTAGGGTCAACGTCAGGACATTGCGGATGCCGTACCTCGTTGCCATCCTTGTCTGTCCACACGAGTGTTGGCAACTCGAACGACAGTTCGTTGTGCTTCTTGCCCGTGATGGGGTTCTTGAACAACTCGGACGCCTTGGTCATGACAACCTTGTACGTCAGCGTTGAGCCATCGACTTCGACATCAGCACTGGCAGTCATCACTGGCGCAGTCATCGCCCGTGACTTCAGCACAGATACCTCGTCCTCAAGTTTCTTGGCCAAGGTTTGTGCCACGGACAAGTCGGTGAGCATCTTCTTCACATCACCCATCTTGCCCTTGGTGGCTTGCGTGAGCAGTGCGTTGATAGCCGTCTCAACACTCGTGTCGATGTCCGGCACCTCAATCGTCTTGGTCGGTGCAGGAACGTCAGCATCAGCCTCAGCCTCGCCGAGTATCTTCATGGCAATCTCCGAGGGTACATCAATGTCCCTTGATTTGATTTCGTCCATTGCGTACTCGCCAGAGCCATTGGCGATGTCGTCAGCAACAAGGTCGAACGCGGCTCGTGCGCTGACACGTTGCTTGGCATTGAGGCCATGCTCGTCACACAGTGAGGTGAGCATGTCTTCGGTGCGGTCGAGCATATCTTTGGCCGAACCGTAAGGGTCTCGCTCGACAGCCATTGTCGCTAGTTTGAGTGCTTGCGAAAGCACATCGGTTGGATTGAACTCGTCCATAGGGTCTCCCTTCGTTGTTCCTGTGATGAGTGTGTGTTCCTTGAGTTCGGGCAAGGTCGTGCCAGTGCCGAACTCATGGGTGATGTGCGTGACATCTCGCTTGAGAATGTCAGCGTATTTGCGTGGGTAGAACTTACCCACCTTGCCACCGCGAACGGCGGTCAAGTCTCCGTTGCTTTGGCATCTCGAAATGTAATCCATCTCGATGCTCATAGCGGTGTCGAAGTCGTGTGCCTGCGTGACAACGCGGACTGCTGAGTGTATGAGAAACCCAGCGATTGCGTTGGGGTTCATGTCGTCAACACTGCGGTTGAACGTCTGCCCCCAAGCCTCTTGCCAACGCTCGTCAGCTTTGGTGACTTTGCCATCGGGGAAGTGCCACATGACTTCGGATACCAAGGCTTTCAACGCAGTGCGTTTGGCATCCGCCGTCATCCGGCTTGCATCCATGATGCGCTTGAGTAAATCGTAGCAATTCATGCTACCTCCTTTCCGTTTTGGTTTTGGTTTCAGTTAAGCTCTCCTATCTCTCTCTGAGAGATAGAGACGCGAAGGGGTCACTCGTAGCAAGGACACATTGCCAAGACTAGAATGACCAAGATAACGGCTTCCGCGAAGTACCGCTTAATCTCGTGAGGCATCATGTGCTTGCTCTTCGAGTTGTTGCATCTTCTGACGCAAGATAGCCTCGAACCCTTCATGGCCCTCGCTCATCAGCGCGGCTATCGCGGCTACCATTTTTGCGCAAGTATGCGCGGCATAGGCTTCGTCCTCAGACTTGAAGTCTGCAAACTTTGAGAAGCCAACCTCAGTGATAACGCTCATGGCGTTCTTGCGCACGTTCGTTGGCTTGAAGCCAACGTAGGACATAAACTCGTCCATCTTGCCTTCGTCTTGCTCGAATTGTTCGAGGCCGAAAAGTTTCTTGATATTCATTTCCACGTTCCTCTCGTGACTTCGTAGTTGAAAAACAGCCATTCGGGATGGCATGTGCCAGTCTCCCATGTGCCATCGGCGTAGTACTCAGCTTGCCCACACCCCGTGATGACGTTCATGAAGATGAGCATGAACATGAGGTAGCCAAGCAATCCAAGCACCGTGTAGCCGAGAACCGTAGCGAGAACTTGCGCCCAGTGTTTACGACCGTACAGACGAGAAGCCTCTTCGTCCGTAAGCCTGCGATAGGTGTATCTGCGCCTACTCATGACGGCATCAACCTTTGCTCGCACTTGGCGTGACCAGTGGCCTTTTCCTCGACCCAGTACACGCATGGCAAGCCATCGGGGAATGATAACGACCACATCTGCACCCCATCGGGCGAGAAAGCGTAATCAGCCTCGATGTCCTTGAAGAACTGCTTGGCATCGTGGTACTTCTGATTGCGCTTCGTGAAGTTGTTCATGTATTGGCGGTGCATCTTGAGCAATCGCGCCAACACTGTCGCAGAGATTGTTCTGACCGTGACCCTCTGCAAGTCAGCGAACAGCACCATGTTGCGAGCCTTGCTCGCGTCATCGTGGTATGGTTTGACTAACGGCATATAGACCTCCTTTGTACCGTGTGTGATACCGATGTAACACTGATGTTACACCGATGCAAGTGTTGTCTTGTAGATAGACACAAAAAAACCCCCCACACTTGCGTGTGAGGGGTCGTTGTTAGCGTAGCCATGCGAGTAACTCACGCTTGGCTTGACGGCGGTCGCCACGGTTTGCAGTGCGCTTCGCATTGCGCTTGCTTGTGCGTGGTGTCTGGCCAATCTCGCGAAGATAACGGTTGTTGTTCCGTATCTCCACGAAATCGTATGCCACCGCCTTGTGTGCGGTTGATTGTGGTTTCGGCATTATTCCTCCGTACCGATTGGTGTTTGGTCAAGGATTGCGTGATGTGTGATGTAGTACACAATCTCAGGAATGTTGATGTGTTCTGCATCGTTGTCATACACGAGACCGTCCTTGGATTGCTTCGTCTTCGCGTGCATGATTAGCGAGTAGAAGTAGTTGCCGATGTCGTGATTTGACATCGTGACGAGTTGTTTTTTCGTTGCGGTCATGCGTAAATCCTCCTTGCAGATATGCACAAAAAAAGCCCCCATCGCTTGCGCGATGAGGGCTTGGGAATGTGGGCGATTAGCCGAGCAGAGCCATGATGGCCTTGCGCTCGGCAGGCTTGAGCGCCTTGAGCTTCGCCTCGAAGGCGACCAGCGATGCTTCCTCGGAAGCCTTGGCCTTCGCCTTGGAAGCCTTCGGCTTCGGTGCGAGCGCGGTCTTGAGTGCGTTCACCTTGGCGAGGTTCGCGGTAATCTTCGCGACCTTGCCCTCGATGAATTTCGCCGAGAGGGGTTCACCCTTGCGTGAGTGCGTGCGTGACTTGGCGTTCGCCAAGCGTGCCTCGAACACGGCGATGATTGGGTCGATGTCGCCAACGGTCTTGGCGTTCTCTGCTTGCGCGATTAACTCTGCGGCCACGAGTGAATTGAGTGCTGTCATGATAACTCCTTCTGATGCACGTTGGTTTCCGGCTGACTGCCGAAGCAACAGCCGACCTAAATAGCACTCCCCCTCTCTCTGAGAGGTACGGGACGATGGCCAAGCTAAGTGTCTGATATGATTGGTCATGGCAAGAAGAACCCCCATTGAAAGCCGCTTTGCCACTGCAAATCGAAGATTTGTTGCCAAGACGAAGCCGATTGTCCCTCAATGGGACAACAAAATCGTTCAAAATCAACGACTTGTCGTTGGGTCAGGCCGGTTTGCGACACTGCAAGGCAGTGTGACGGGCGGGGTGGGGTGCGACCCGGCGACCGCGTGCGTTTACATGTCATCCAGCCAACCAAATTTTCGCACCAAATTTTGAAAACGCTGTACCACAGGAGATACAATGCCCGCAGTTCGTAAACACCCTCACCCAACAAAAGGCTCCGGCGGCTTGCCCGCTGTAACGCCAGTTGAGATAGACCGCGTAAGACGAAGCGTACTAGATGTGGTAAGAAACAATATCCCACAAGTACGCGAAGTGCTTGACGGCTCGCGGAAGTGGGACAATCAACAGGTTCGGCTGTTTGGCATGATGCTAAACAAGGTAATGCCGGACTTGCATCACAGTTTTAACCAGCACTCGGTCGAGACGAAGGACGTACACGAACTGAGCATAGCGGAACTAGAAGAGATAGCCGCCAAATCTGAGGAGATTGAACACGATGAAAGTGACGAGAGCCGAAGCGGCGAGATACTTGTTGAAATTAAAGAAGGCGAGAAACAGCTTTCCTGATTTTGTTAGGGCTATGAACCCTGAATTTGAATTTGCGCCATTCCAACTTGAGCTAATGGAGACCCTAGATGCCCTCGAAAAAGACGAACTCGGTGTACGAAGACTTCTCATTACTATGCCCCCTAGACACGCAAAGTCTTTTATCGCGACAATCCACTTCCCCGTCTACTATCTGGCAAAGAAGCCTGTCCGCAATGTCCTCAGCACCTCGTACAATCAGGACTTGGCAAAGACTTTTGGCCGTCAAGTTCGTGATTTGGCTCGTGAACATATCGTTACTCAGGCGTTCGATGATTTTCAAATGTCGGAAGAAAGCAGAGCAGTTGATGACTGGCGCACTAGCCTTAACGGCACTTATTTTGCTACTGGCATTGGCGGTTCCACTACGGGGCGTGCGGCTACTCTGCTCATACTTGATGACCCTATCAAAGCCCGTGAGGAAGCTGACAGTGCCACCCAGCGTAACAAAACTTGGTCGTACTATGTATCGGCTCTTACAACTCGTAAACAACCTGAGCCAGACGGAACTCCGCCACTGGAAATTGTTATCCTAACCCGCTGGCATCCAGATGATGTAGCGGGCCGTCTTATGGAGACGGAGGATTGGAAAGAAGGAATGTGGAAGCATATAGACTTCCCAGCAATACAGAGGGTAAAAAGCAATGTCAAAATATCCGTGGCTTCTCTCCCAGAAGATGACCCGCGCTTCATTCCGCAGGGTGAACTCAGCAAAGTCGCCCCATCAAAAAGACACTACAATGAAGAAAGCGAAGAAGCTCTCTGGCCAGAGCGGTTCCCCCTTGATGAACTCAAGAAAAGAGAACGACTAGACCCTCGTGAGTTTGCCAGCCTTTACCAGCAATCACCGTATGTAGCTGGGGGCAACCTAATAAAATCGTCTTGGTGGAGAACTTACGACCCAGAAGATGTGAACGTAACCACGCTTATCATAAGTGCGGACACAGCCTTCAAGAAAACTGAGCAGGCTGACTACTCCGTCTTGATGACCATAGGCATGGATAACGCTGGTGATATATACATTATGGATATACGCCGGGATAAAATGGACTTTCCTGAACTGAAAAGAGCCTGCATAGGTATCAACGGCAAATGGAGAGGAAGAGGACTTCGTGGATTTTACGTTGAAGATAAGGCTTCAGGCCAATCGCTCATACAAGAATTAAAAAGCCAGTCTGGGATGGCTGTTATCCCGTACAAGGTAAGCACGGACAAGGTTTCTCGCCTCAACGCGGTCACGCCAATGATAGAAGGCGGAAGAGTTCACTTGCCAAAGAACGCCCCTTGGCTAGATACTTTTATGGAAGAAACGCAATCCTTTCCTTCGGGAAAGCATGATGACCAGATAGATGCGTTGTCTATGGGTCTTGATGCAATAAGCCGTATGGGTGGAGCAAACCTATCCATGATTAACTCTCCGATTGAACTTTCTGACAGCCTTTACTCACAATTTGAGCCATTCGGTCAGGCCGCGTCCTTGCAGTCTGAATGGACAGATAGTTTGTCAAAGTCTCGTGATAAGAGATTTACGAACTGGGGCGAGCTATAGGACGACAACCAGCTTACTTTCTAGGATTATTATGTCATGTGGTATAAAGATACAAGTTTAGACAAAACGGACGTTGTTGTTGACCTATCTAACCTGATGGGGCCGATAACTGCGTATGAAGACATCTCGGATATGCTGACCGAAGACCAAGAGCGCAAGCTCATCGACTATGTTCGGGCGGCTTCCCAAATGTCATGGCATAGCATCTCTCGCCGATACGACCATTGGCGGGACGCTGACCGTGCGCATGATGTATGGGTTCCGGCAGACACTACAAAATTTAGAGAAAAAGCGGTCATCGCTGATACCCGCGCAATCGCAGACACAGTACTTACATATCAAATGGCGGCGTTAGCAGGCCGTAACCCTATGTTTCAACTTGAGGGTCTGAACAGAAAGTCCCGTAAGTCTTCGTTAATTCTTGAACGCCTACTGCACCAGCACATGAGACGAACAGCGGGCGAAGCTCGTCTTGCTCAACTGTTGCTGGACAGCATTAGGTATGGTTTTGCTCCCACAAAAATTGTGTGGGACGTAAACGCAAACACATCAAAGATTGTAAACTTTGACCCAAGAAAATGTTTTCCAGACCCACGATGTTCATGGGGTGACTGGGAACAAATGCAATTTATTATTTTTACAGACTACGTTTCCACGAACGCCCTTTTGTCTAGCGGCATGTACCCGAAACTTTCCAAGTATCCGGGGCTAAGACGAAAGGCAAACAAGTCCAGCGGCTGGCTTTCCCATAAGTATTGGAAGGAAGAGGGCCGTGGACTGTCCATAAACCCAGAAGACCCTCGCGGGAACGAAAACGGATTTCACTTCACTCTCGACCAGTCCCGGACTATTGATGAGATGTGGGTGAGGTTTCAGGGCTATGAGATAGGCGTTCCCTCGGTCGAACAAATCTGGATGTGTGTGACAATCTTAGACGAAGAAGCAGTTATACGTTGCCAGCTTAATCCATACGGTCAGCAGTTCCCGGTCGTTATAGGTGGACTTTTCCAAGACAGCCACAAGACTTACAGCCAATCGCTGTATGACCTGTTACTGCCTCTACACGAAATCAGCACATGGTTGCTACGCTCTCGTATAGATAACGTACAAGCCGCCCTTAATAATTTGGTCTTCGTTGACCCCACTCAGGTCTCCGTGCCAGACCTAATTGATAGAAACCCGTGGGGCGTTGTTCGTACCATGCCGGGTGCTAAACCGGGAGACGGTGTATTTATCGCTGAGATACCAGACGTAACTCGTGGCCATTGGCAAGATATTGGCGCGATGTCTGATTTGAAACAGCGTGTTAGTGCCGCGTCAGATGCCCAGCAAGGTGTCCCAACTGCCGATGGTGTTCGTACAGCGACAGAAATACAAAGACTAACTCAGTTGGGTTCACAACGTCTGGGTGTTATTGCCCGCATCATGTCTGCCACGGCTATACGTCCTATGGTTCGCATGATGGTTGCCAACCTACAAGATGCGCTCAATGTTGAGGGTAGCTTGAAAATTGACACAGACGGTGCTGGTGGACAGCTTCAGGCTATGGCCAGTGACGGCTATATCGACTTTGATACCAGCATGATACAGGGCGATATTGATTACTTGGTAATTGATGGCACGCTCCCTGTAGAACCAACACGAAACGCAGAGACATGGATGAACATGCTACAGGTCATGGGCCAGACAGGTCTCAACATGGAATACAACACAGGCAAAATCCTTGAAGAAGCTATCCGTGCGATGGGCGTTAGCGACATCGAGCAGTACAAAGTTTCTCAGGAACAGATGCAACAGCAGGGGCCATCACCATCACAGCAAATGGCTATGGCAGAGAAAGCTAGGGGAGCAAGCGTTGTACCGCAGGAACAGTTAATGGAACAGGCGCAGGCAGGAAATGTTGTGCCAATGAGGGAGGCGCAGTAATGCCACAGCAAAAAGCATATCAGTTAGAACCACTTACAGGTTTTAACGCACACGAAAAAAATTACATAAAAGCTCTCATAAAAGAAGCTATAGCTGAGATACCAGCACCAAAACCTTCGTCTTGCAACTGTTCAGGACAGGTGGATGGTGTCTCAAGACGAATAGCTGACCTCGAAGCCCGATATGTTGAGGACGACAAATACGTTATAACTAGGGCAAAATTAGCGAGGTTCATGAAAGAAGAGGGCATAGAATAATGGCCATTACCCGTCCATCAGGCGAACAGTTACGCTTTGAAAGTACAAATACAGGAAGCCATGTTCTCGACACATATCTCGAAAATGCAGAGATAGGTGGTCGTAACCTTCAAGATTTGCTTGGAGAACTGTTTGATGTACAGGGAAATGTAAACCCAAACATATTTCAATTCAGAATAAATACAGCAACATACAAGTTACAGGTTCGTATCGGTAACTTTGTAGGCACAAACACTGGGTATGTGGATGTGCCAGACGGTACATTCTTCAGACCTACAGGCGCATATCAAGTTGGCTTTAACTATTTGATACATGACCTGTTTACATTTAACGACAGCCTGTATTTGGTGACAGCTAACCATACGTCTGGCGCAGTACCCGATACAAGTACGTCATTTGTTGCAGTGTCTGGCGGCACAGGCAAAGTGCCAGCGACCGCTACGCAACTTGCCGGACAAGCAGGCAAGTTTCTAACAGTCAACGCCGCACAGCAAGGTTACGAGCTTACATCTTTTACAGACAGCAACGTATTTTACGGGTTCAGCATGGCAAACAACGCACTACAAGTGAACGAGGTTGGCCTACAAGAGTTACTTGCTGACGGTGCGCTAGTACAAAGCCACATAAATCTAGTGGACGCTATGCCTTTTCCTATACTCAACACAAACCCAGACCCGTTACTTGTAGACGGTTTTTGGAGTAACACATTCACATCAGGCGGTCAGTCCTACACTTACTTCGATGCGGACATGGATGGCTTTCCTGTGGCAACAAATGATGATTTACAAGCATTTGCAAACATAATTAACGGCTCTGTAACAAGCGGAGCCTATTACGCCGCTTGGACAACTGTTATCAGGCCATACCTGATAAACAATAGGGTAACGAGAAACTACAACACGTTTGTCATTCCAGCGGGTGCTGGTTCGTCATACAAACTATACAGCAAAGTGCGAGACACCACTGCGGTAGACATAGACCCAGACATATATGCGACTTGGTTCTTGGGCAACGGTAATACAGAAGTGTCTGTTGTCGGCAACAAATTGGTGGTGCAGATATGAATATATTAGACGTTTCAAAACTCGGCAATCGTTGGAAAGGTCACTTCGACACTACGGCATCCTACAAAAAGGGTGACGTTGTTCGCGTGGGCGACAAAACGCAAGTGTTTACAGATGACATAGGCACCAAGACGGATTTTGCTGTAGGTCAAATACAGTTTACAGAAAAAGGCCAGATTGCGGCAAACCAGACATCATTCCCTGTTGGCCGGGACGGCCAAGAGTTTATGTCTAGGGGCGATGGTAGCGGTGGCTTCATATCAGAGTTTAGGCACAACAACGAAAGAAACGGCACAAGGGTCGTGTCTTTACAAGACCATACATCAGCAAGAGACAACTGTGAGTATGTAAATAATTATGTGCCTACATACAGAATGACAGATGGCACTCTTAGGGCTTTTGGAAATGTAAGCCAAGGCGCGGCAGGCACACAAGATGTAAACTCTCAAAACAGAAAAGATAGCTTTACAATTCCTTTGCCACACGGCGTTAAGGCAAAAAAGCATTGGGTAGGTCTTGCCCACATTTTCGTCTTGGGCGAAGACAATATTCTATACGGCGGAGGTTTTCAGTGGAGTGGGCAGTTCAACAATACTAGCGCAACCATTGCCCAACAGATTAGACAGATAAGCCACAGAGAAGGTGACGCAATACAAGAAGAAATAAAAGAGATGGCCTTGAGCGGTTACAACTGGAACGGCTATCAGTGTTTTATGGCACTTGGTGTTAGCGGCAAGGTTTACGTTTGGGGCCGACAAGCGTTCAACTCCTTTGGCATAGCCTCCGCAAACAGCCAAGGTGCTCCACAGCTTATACCTTGGACTGCCGACCGCCCGATTAAAAAATGCTATATTCACGCCGGGTATTATTCGACTTCCTATTTAATAGACACCGAAGATGTCTTGTTGACTGCTGGCGCAAACTCAAGAAACCTTCACCCATTTGAAACAAAGGCGTATGTTCCCGGAGATAATACTACAGGACATCAAGTGTTTAACCCTTGGGGTTCTGACAGTGTAAAGATTGCACACATTGCATGCCATGATAGCGATGGTCACTGGGCTAGTGGCACACAGTATTACACACATATTGCTGTGACACTTGAAGACGGCAGATGTTATGTTGTCGGAAATGGTAACAACCAGCTTGGGTGGAACGCACTTCCCAATGGGTGGTCTTACGGCTGGAGAATAAATCCAAATCTACCGTTCCACACAAACGTAAGAAAACTCATGACAAAGAACGGTGGTTACGCAAGTGCAGTTGCTTTGATGAAGGACGGCACAATCCAACATAACGGATACAGCCCCGGAAGCGCGACAAATGCAAACACAGCCGCCAACTATTGGCAGGAACATAATTCTAATACCACAGGGTATTTGGGGCCAGACTTAAACAACGTACAAGACCTACAGGGTCTTGGCTCAAGGTATGGAGAAACTTGGGCAGTACGACAAGCAGACGGAAAAATGTATATTTGGGGTAGAGGTAACGGTGGTACTTACGGCACAGGAACTGCTGAAGGAACGCAAAATGGAGGCACAACAAGTGGCACAGTCAACGGCACAACAGGTGCTCACACCTACGCCTTATGCCCAGCAAACATTACCGATTTTGTGTTGCACGGGTATTGCTATGATGCAACTGGCTATGGCTACATAAGTGCATTAGATGACAAGGGTCAGGCTTGGGGCTGGGGTTATGGGGGCAACACAACAGCGCAAGACGATGATAACGAAGACCAACGTACCCCAAACAGGATAAGATTTTAGGAGACAATTATGCCAACAATAAATTTAGGCACTATAGGATTTACTTACAGAGGAACCTATAATGCCGCCGCAGTTTACAACAAACAGGACATCGTTAAACAAAGTAACGATACCTACGTTTCATTGGTTGACGCTAATACAGGCACAACGCCGGGTACTGACGCAACCAAGTGGGAAATATTTACAACGGGCATAGGTCAAAACACTGGCACCGCAAACGGCGGCATTTGGTATTACGATGGAAGCAATGTTGTCTCCCTTGCTCCCGGTGATGCAAATAGCGTGTTGCGGATAGGAAGCAGTGGAAACCCAGAGTGGTCTCTTGATGACAGCCGTACATCAGTTAAGGTTTCAAACCTATGTTTCGGAAGATGCCAACAATCTTACAGAAAACATGCTGTAATTATGCAAGGCGGTGAAATGGCTTGGTGGGGAGATAATGCTTCTTTCCAGCATGGCACAGGAACACTTAACTCCGCAAAGTCTCAGCCAGTTAGAAGCGCATTTCCTCATGGATTTGTGGGTGTTATGGAAGACCCATACGCTTTAGGAAACAATCACAGGACAACTGTTACATTTGCTGTAACAGTGTCAAACGCCAGTGGTTCTAATGTTTTCGTCTTGGACAGCCTTGCGGCAGGGCCAGTAGACGTAAAAAAGGGCAACATT
>MDTA01023990.1_pt1 | contig 11622 bp, 11 predicted proteins | sample 811151 | NCBI WGS metagenome assembly MDTA01 (sample SAMN05326648, study PRJNA326480) | marine metagenome | isolation source: seawater | place: Indian Ocean: South | collected 2010 | reverse complement strand
GGAGTATATCCCATCCCCGCACAAACACCAAAAGCAACAAAAGCGTTTATTCCCATTCCTGGCGCAAGTCCCACTGGCCAATTTTTTCCATAAAAAGCCATTATAAAGCAAGCTAATGCTGTAGCTAAAATAGTGGCCGTATAGACTGCTCCGAAATCAAAAAATCCTTTTTCTGGTCCAGCAAATTCACCAGACAGAATGAATGGATTTAAAAACATAATGTAAGCCATTGTTAAGAAGGTCGTCACCCCCGCAATGACTTCCGTTCGGAAATCAGTTTTATGTTTTTTGTAATTAAAGTAATTATCTAACATTAGATCCTCCTAAAATATGACTAATATTCGATTCTTAATTGAATTACGTGAAATTAGATTGAATTATTCACACTTTACAACCTAGAATTTTAATATTTGCCTTATTTTGGATGTTATGTTGATTAAAAGTCAATTAATGAGTTTTAAAAATTTTTTTATCACAATAATTTTATTTATTCTTGTAACTGGTTGTCAAACCATAAAAAAAAAATCAGATGAAGTTGCAGAAAAAGAAAACGAAAAATTTGGTCAATTTGTTGGAAAGAATATAACTGATTTAAGATTAGATTTAGGCGCACCTACCGAAGACTACATTAGTGATCAAGGAAATGAAATATTGGTATATAAAACTAAGAAATATGGAATACCTTGTGAAAGAAAATTTGAAATAAATACATCTGGAACAATAGTAGGATTCAGTTCTAGTGGTTGCATATAATCATAATGACTTTTCTTGAGTATTTTTTTAAGACTTGTGGGGCAGAACCCCACAAGCAAGGTTTAGCTTATTTAATTTCAATAAGTTTCTTTTTTTTATGATCTGGGATTATCCTTTCGCAAGCGATAGTTAAAAGTCCATCTTTTAACTCAGCTCCATTTACTTTTACATCGTCTGCGATAGTAAAAGATCTTGCAAACTGTCTTTGCGAAATACCTTTATGAATAATTTCGCCATCTTCAGTTTTGTGATCCGATCTATCAACTTGTTTTGTTCTTACAGTTAATAGATTATCCTCAAACTCAACCTCAACATCATTTTTATTAAATCCCGCAAGAGCAACTTCAATTGAATAGTTGTCCTTACCTGTTCTTCTTATATTGTAGGGTGGATAGTTTGATTGCATACTTAATCCACCATTACCTAACATATTTTCAAATTGTTCAAACATGTCGTCAAAACCAATTGAAAAAGGTTTTAGTGAATTAAAGATTGATATGTCCTTACTTGTCATTTTTCCTCCTTTGTTAAGCAAGTTGTTTGTAAGCCCCATTAGGCGACTTACATGTTTTATTTAGGAATTAATTAATTTTTTTCAAGTGCTATAAATTTAATTTATTTGAAATCTTAAGAGCAAAAGAATAATCAATTGCAATTTCTTCTATTGCACCATCTCGTCCAGACTTTCCACCATGGCCTGCATTCATTTCTGTTTTTAACAAAAGAAGATTATTATCAGTTTTAAAATCTCTCAACTTTGCAGTAAATTTAGTTGGTTCGTCAAATAAAACTCTATTATCACTTAAACTAGTGGTAATTAAAATGTGCGGATAATCCATCTTTTTTATATTATTATAAGGTGCATAAGAATAAATATAATTAAAATGTTCTATGTTATCTTTTGCATTTCCAAATTCATCAAACTCACCAACGGTTAACGGTAAAGAATGATCAAGATTTGTTGTTAAAGAGTCAACAAAAGGTACAGCCATTATTATTCCTAAAAATAGTTCAGGCGCTTCATTTACTACAGCTCCCATCAATAAACCGCCAGCTGAACCACCCATGCCTATTATTTTACCTTTAGATGTATATTTTTTATCAATTAAAAAGTTAGCTGAAGCTATATAATCCCTAAAAGAATTTTTTTTATTTAATAATTTTCCCTCTTTCCACCATTTCATCCCTCGTTCTAATCCACCTCTTATATGCGTAGTTACCCATATAATATCTCTATCAATCAAACTAAGTCTTGTTGAAGAGAAACTAGGTGACATCGAACTCCCGTATGAACCATATCCATATAGAAGTAAATTTGCATTACCATCTAATCTAGTTTTTTTGTGTCTAGTTATGGTTAATGGTATCATTCTTCCATCATGAGATGAGCATTCTAATCTTTCAACGATATAATCATCTGGATTATGTCCTGATGGAATTTCTTGTTCTTTAACTAGTTTTTTATTTTTCTTTTTAAGATCATATAAAAATGTTTTTCCTGGTGTTTTTGGTGAAGAGTAAGAAAGATATATTTCATCCGTATTTCTATCTTTTTGCTTTAAAGATATACTTGGAACTATCACTTTTTCATCTGTAAAGATTAATTCTTTTTCATCACATGTAATTGGATTTCTAACTATCAATTTTCCCAGAGCATTAGATGTTTCAGATCTTATTATCCAATTATTTAAAAATACTAATCCTCCAATTAAAACTTCATTTTTTGGTGGTATGAAAGTTTTCCAATTCTGATTTGACAGATCCTCACAAATATCAATTTTAAAGTCTTCTGCGTTTTCATTGGTATGAAGATAAAAACTTTTTTTCCAAGAATTTACTGAATATATAATGCCTTTTTTTCTTTTTTTAATTAATTTAGGCTTAGGATCTTTTTCCTCTACATGGATATAATATTGTTCAGATGTATTGTGATCTGAGGTAGATATAAAATAATATTTTTCATCTGAACTTATACCTATGCCAACTGTGAAAGCTTCACTTTTTTCACTAAAAATTAAAATATCTTTTTCAATTGAGGTACCGATTTTATGCCTATATAATTCTCTTGGTCTATGTAAATTATCTAATTTAGAGTAAAAAATATAATTATCATCCAAACTAAATGTTATTGAACCGCTTGTATTAGGTATTTTTTCACTAATTATTTTTCCTGTGTTAATTTCCCTTATATATATAGTATAATATTCCGATCCTCTTAGATCTAATGAGTATGCTAAGTACCTGTCGTTATTACTTACCTCTAAATCTCCAACTCCAAAGTATTCAGTTTTTAATTTTTTCTTTTCTTTATCGCCATTCCAAATTTCTTCGATTTTCTCTGTTCCAATTTTTTTTCGAAGTTTTATTGAGTAATTGCCTTTTTCAGTTGTTTTTGTCCAATATAGGTATTCTCTATCTTTAAAGGGTAAAGACTCATCGTCTAATTTAATTCTACCTTTGATTTCATCAAATAATTTTTTTTGAATTTTCTTTGTATTTTTTAATTGAAAATTTGTATAAGAATTTTCGCTATCTAAATACTCTCTAACTTCAGGCAAAAGTTTAGAACTATCAGTTAAAACTTCCAGTATATTTTCTTGATGTATCCAACTATAATTATCTTCCCATGTTACATTGTGACAAGATTTTATTTCTAATTTTTTTTGAAGCTGTGGTAGTTTCATAATATTTTGAAATTATATGAATATTTTTTTTACTATACTTATTGTTTTTATTATAGTTTATATTTTTCTAAACTGGTTTGCCAAGACCTCAACTAAAAAAATTTCAAAATTTATAAAAATTTCAACAATTTTATTATCAATAATGCTTGCTTTTATTATGGTTTATGCGGGTAGATATATTTTTTCACTTCCATTTGTACTTGCTATTTTGCCGCTGATAAAGACTAAAGCAGGATTATCATTATTTCAAATTATTAGATTATGGGGTCTTATAAGAATACTAAAAAATTCTGGAAGATTTAATTTTGAAAATTTAAATCAAAAAAATAATTTACAAACCATGTCTTATGAGGAAGCATTAAGAATTTTAAACTTAGATCCAAAAAAAAAATATAATAAAGAGGAAATTTTAAAATCATATAAAAAGATTATGAAAAAAATTCATCCTGATATAAGTCCTGAATTAAATAGATTGGCCTCAATTGTTAATGAAGCAAAAGAAACAGCTCTAAAATATACTAATTTATAATTGAAACTATTTTATTAAAAATTTTTTGAGAATTTATTTTGTCTTTACCTAAAGAACCATGCCGTACATTGTCTATGCCGTCAGGTTGAATTGGATGCATCATCGTACTATAATTTCCATACATCAGAGGGGTATCACACATTAAAACAATTGTTGGAATGTTTAAAGCAGAAGATATATGGCTAAAACTTGAATCATTACAAACAGATATATCACAATTTTTAATTATTGGTAAAGTTTCTGATATACTTAATTTGTTGAGGGCAACACAATCATCTCCACAATTATTTAATATTTCATTAAGTATTTCTTGTTCATCAGCTTTATTACCTGTTGCTAAAAAAAATTTTGGGTAATATTTTTGTTTTACTTTTTTTATTAATTCAACAAATTTATATGCTGGTACTCGTTTTGTAGGTCCAGAGCCACCTATTCCTAGCATTATATTAATTTTATTTTTGTTTAATTGAAATTTTTTTTGAGCATTTTCAACATCCTTTTTATTAACTTGAATTCTAGGATTATTTACCGAATAAATTTTAAATTTTTCTTTAAGTAATTTTCCAGCAGCGTTAATCAAATGCTGTTCATTTTTTTCAAAAAGTGGATATTGGTAAATATTTTTTATATTTGCTAATTTGCAAATTAAATTAAATCGTAAAGATGAATTAAAAATAATTACTTTATCGAATTGATATTTTTTAATATCCCTTGATAGTCTTAGAAACCCTTTTATTCCATCGTGCTCACCGTTATTTTGATTATTTCTTTTTAGCAAAATGATGTCTTTTATATATTCTGTATTTTTTAAATATTGGTCAGCTTTTGAGCTTTCCTTAACCAAAATTGAAATTGGGACACCAAATTTTTTAGATATTTCCTCAATGAATGGTAAAAATATTATCATATCCCCAATTCCCATGCGATTTTGTATTGCTAAAATTCTCATATTTAAAAATTCTTTACTAATTTTTTATTTTTATATAAATTTTTATTATGGAACAAATTAAAGGTGTATATGCTGCTTGTCTCTCTATTTTAGACGAAAATTTAGCTTTAGACTGTGAAAAAACAATAATTAATGCAGAAAATGTTATTAATAACGGATGTCACGGAGTTGTTTTCTTTGGAAGTACTGGTCAATCTCAATTACTTTCAGTTAGTGAGAAAATTCAGTTAATTAACAAATTGCCTAATAGCAAGCACAAAGATAAATTTATCATAGGCACTGGCCTTAATTCATTGTCAGATACTGTGAATTTGATGAAAATTTCAAAAACTTTAGGTTTTAAAAAATTTTTAATTATGCCACCAGCATATTATAAATATAGTGATGAAGATGTTTTTAATTTTTATTCAAGAATAATAAAAGAAGTTTCTGATTGTAAAATTATTTTATATAATTTTGAAAAATTATCAGGGTACAAATTCACTACTGATTGTGTATACAAACTTGTAGAAACTTTCCCAAATCAAATTATTGGAGCTAAAGACAGTTCTTATAACTTAATAGAAAATTTAAAAATAGATAATTTTTCTTTAATGCCTGGATCTGAGACTAAATTACTTAAAGGTTTAGAACTTGGTTGTACTGGAATTATTACTGCAACAACTAATGTAACAGGGGCACTAGCAAGAGATGTTTTTGATAAATATCAAAATAGTCTTCCTATTGACTCAAATGAAAAGTTATGTAAAGTTAGATCAGTTTTTGAAAATTATAATCTTATATCAGCTTTGCATACGTTTATGAGCCAAAATGACATTCAATTCAAAAATTTGCTTCCTCCATTGAAAATATTAAATGATAAAGAGAAAAATGAACTTTTTTCTAAACTAGATCAAGTTGATTTTAATATAAATACTATAAAGGCAGCATAAAATGCAATTAGTAAATTTTCTTAATAAATTATTTAAAAAAGATGGTTTTGTTTTAATTGATGATAAAGCAAATAAATTTGTAATTGGCAAACCGATAAAAGAGGAACCAATAATCATCAAGCTTCTCGATAAGAGTCTTAAATATAAACTACTTTTACATCCTGACCTATATTTTGGTGAGGCGTACACCAATGGCTCTTTAGTGATAGAAAACGGCTCTCTAACTGATTTTTTAGATATAGCTTTTAAAAATATTGAAAGAGGAGATATAAATACTTATAGCAAAGTATTAAATAAAATAAAAGGAACCTATAGATATTTGACAAGTTTTAATAAAATTATAAATTCTAAAAAAAATGTAAGTCATCACTACGATATTTCAGAAAAATTATATGATTTGTTCCTAGATGAAAAAAGACAATACTCATGTGCATATTTTAAAAATGAAAATGACACACTAGAAGTTGCTCAACAAAACAAAATGGATCATATTATAAAAAAACTTAATATTAAACAAAATCAGAAAATTCTTGATATTGGTTCGGGTTGGGGAACTCTCGGAATTGAAATTGCAAAAAGAACAAAAGCTTATGTAACAGGAATTACACTTTCAGATAATCAACTTGAATATAGCAATAAAAAAGCAAAAGAATTAAATTTGGAGAACCAAATAAATTTTAAATTAATGGATTATAGACAATTAAATGAAAAATTCGACAGAATCGTAAGCGTTGGAATGTTCGAGCATGTTGGCAGAAAATTTTATAGGACATATTTTAAAGTATTATCGAAACTATTGAATAATGATGGAGTAGCTTTAATTCATACGATTGGATCAGTAAATCCTCCAAGAGACCCACAGCCATGGATTACAAAATATATATTTCCTGGTGGATATACTCCAAGTTTAAGTGAAATTGCTAGCCCTATAGAAGACTCTGGCCTAGCATTCAATGATATTGAAGTATTGAGAATGCATTATGCACATACCTTAAGAAATTGGAAAGATAGGTTTTTATCACAAAAAAACATTGTTCTGGAGATGTTTGATGAGAAATTTCTTAGAATGTGGGAATTCTATCTTGTAAGTTGTGAAATGGCTTTTAAATGGGGTGATCAGGTTGTTTTCCAGCTACAATTGAGTAAAAATTTAAATACTGTACCTAACACTAGAGACTATATTTATTAATTTTTTATTGATAAATCAAAATAAGTTTAATGAAAAAAAAGAAAAAAAAAAAATCAAAAATTAAAAAATTCAAAAAAAGTTAAATCAAAAAATAAAATTAAAAAAAAAATAAAAAAAATAAAAAATCAAAAAAAATTAAAAAAAAGAAAAATTATAAAAAAAAACCATTATTAAGAAATATAAAAAAAAGTACTATAAAAAAAAATAGTCCAGTCAACTTAATCTCAAAGTCAGTAAGAATACAGGAAGAACTAAAATCAAAATTTAGTTTTAAATTAAAATTTAATTTTTTTGCTATAGACAATTTTATTCAAAATTTTTTTCAAAAAATTGAAAATAAAATTCAACAATTCAAAGATTTAAGGGCTGAAGAAAAAAAGAAAATTAAACTAGAGGAAATTGAAAGAAAAGAGAAAGAAAAAATTAAATTAAATAAGGAAAAGATTGAAAGAGAAAATCTCAATTTAATATTAAGAGAAAAGCAACTTAAAGATGAAGAAAAGTTAGAGAGGGAAAGAGCTAAAGATATAAAAATTTTTCTAAGAAAAGAACAAGCCCTTTTAAGAAAAGAACAAGCTGAAAGGCAGAAAAAATTTTTACAAGAGTTAAAGCTAGAAAGGCAAATTGAAAAATTCAGAGTCAGAGAAGTTAAAGAGTTAGAAAAACTTGAGAAAGTTTCATTAAAAGAAAAAAGAGATAATTATTCAGAAATTCAGGAGAGAATTGAAAAACTTAAAGTTAAATATCAACAAATTAGAGATCAAAAAATTAGAGAAAGAGTAGAAGCCTTAGGAGTTGAGATTAGAGAGGGTGATGGTAGAGAAGCTCTTTTACAAAAAGAAAGAGAATTTAACTTATCAAGGCAAAAGATAGAGTTCGCTTTAGAAAGTTTTTATAGAAGTGCAAACAGTTTAGTATTTCAATTAAATAAAAGATATATAACCAAACACATGTCAATATTAAGATGTATAGATAGAAGATTCGAAACAGGAGAAATATTTATTAAATGGGATGAATCCCAAGATGATGAATGGCTGATATTGATATATATAAAAAATAATTCACCAGATGAAGGAATTGTAATTGAAGATAAATCAAATAATGAGAAAAACTCTTCATATGAATTCAAACCTAGTGAAATTTTCAAAGCTTCTGACATGATGGTGGACTCTCTCACACAACTAATAGGGCGAATAAGATCCAAAAAAGATTAAATTTGTAGTTCTTTTATTAAATCTCTAATAAATTTTATACTTTTATCACTTTTTATTAATGGATATATTTTTCTTGCTCTTTCTAAATCCTCAAGTGCTTTTTCATACTGTTTTTTGGAGAGATAAATCTGTGCTCTTCCAGACAAAGCCCCGAAATGTCTTGGTTCTATTTTTAAGACTTGCTCAATATCACTAAGAGAGTCTTCATAATTACCAATTATAAATAATAATGTTGCTCTCTTATTCCAACCTTCAGCCCAATTTGGGTCTTCGTTTATTATGTCAGTGAAAAGTTTTAAAGCTATCTGATATTGTTGATGGTTCATAGAAAATGTAGCATTTTCTAATTTTTTAGTAAGATATTCACTTTCAGGGTGTTGGGTCCACTTTTCCCAAATTTTTTGTTCAATAATTTCAGCATCTAAGACATTTTTAGCTACTGCAAGTTTTTCAAATAAATAATTTAAGTTAGCTGCATTAACATTTGTAAAAACAAAAACAAAAATAATAATTAGATTTAATTTATTTTTCATTAACATAAACTGAAACGCCTCTTGAATTAATATCTATATCGAACTTTTTATGAAGAGGCGGGAATGCCCTTTGAGAACAGTCTAATCTATCACACGTTCTACAAGATACACCTACAGGAATTTCAGATTTTCTATCATTTAAATCTAAATTTTCAGTATAAATAAAATCTTTTGCATATTTAGCTTCACATCCTAGTCCAATAGATAGCATGCTCTTTTTTTGACCATATCTTCCGATACCTTTTTCAACTGTTCTTGCTATACAAACATACTTTTCACCGTTAGTCATTTTGCTTACTGCGGCTTGTATTACGCCTGGTCTAGAAAATGCAGAATAAACATTCCATCTTGGACATGCACCTCCATAACGAGGTATTTCAATTCCAGATAAAGAAAATCTTTTTGAAATATTTCCCGCTACATCAACCCTTAAAAAATGAAAAGGTACTCCTGGTAAATCTGGATCATTTAAACTTGTTACACGATGTGTTACTTGTTCGAAAGACGTTGCAAAAGTATTTTGTAAAAGTTCTAAATCATATTTAAGTTTCTTACATTCAGTATGAAAAAGATTGTAAGGCATAAGGATTGCTGCGCCACAATAGTTTAATAATGCTACTTTAGTTAATTTTTTGGACTCCTCTGTTGGAAAATTAAAAGAGTCTAAGTATCCCTCTATTATTTTTTCAGCACCAACTTGCGCCACTTGTGCGGCAGCATGTAATTTTTTTGTTTCGAGAGAAAGATAATCTGAAAGCAATAATTCTTTATTTTTTTTATCATATATTTTAGAAAAAGGTTTACCTTCTTCAGGTATTATATCTTTTACAAGAATATTATATTCAGATTTTAAAAATTCACATAGGGCTATATATCTAGTTCTATTATTTTGTTTTACTTTATCAAATACAGAGTTTGCAAATTCTTCTAATTTTGGGAAAAAATTTTTATTTTCTTGGAGAAAATCTGATATTACCTCACCTGGAAAAGAATTTTTTCTACTATCAACAATTTTTCCTGATAATTTTTCTATTTTATTCACTAATTCATGATCTTTTTTCTTAAGGATGTCTCCCATTCGAATTAAGGCTCTGCCAATTTTTGGATTAGCACTTGCTAAATCACTTACTTCCGGTCCAAGAATGTCTAAATCCTCAAAAAGCTTATCATCTAAAAGCTCAGAAATTGTGTTAGCCATATTGATATCTGTCTTCGTAGTTAAATCGGAAATATTAATTTTTAATTCATCACAGATCTTCAGTAGCAGCTCTCCGTCAATTTTTCTTTTTCCACCCTCTATAAGTGCCAAATAGCTAGGGGATATATTTAATTTTGATGCTAATTTGTTTGCTTGGAGTCCAGCCTGTCTTCTGAAAGCCTTTATTTTTGGACCGATCTTAAAGTTTATTTTATCCATTTACTATTTGTAAACTTTGTAAATTTTTATTTACAAAAAATTTCTTTAATTTACATACATTATAAACTTTTTTATAGATTTTGTAAATATTGTAAATTATAAAGTTTACATGGAAAAAAACAAAATTAATCAAACTGAAAATAGCTCGCAAATTACAAACCACCAAGATCATCAAGACCATAAAACAAGGGGAATCTACCTTAGAGACGATCATTGTGATTGGGGATCTAGTGGAATGAATGAATTTACAGAAGAATTTACTGATCAGAACTAGTTAATTCATTTCAAAGCAAATTTTCAATAAATTAGGAATTTAGATGTCAGCAGAGAACGTTTCATACGACCTTAAAAGATTTTCAGGTATAAAAAGAGACTATACAACAGAAGAAGTTGAGAGATTGAGAGGTTCGATCAAAATTGAGTATTCAATGTCGAAAAATCAATCTCAAAAATTGTGGAAATTACTAAATACAGAGCCCTTTGTTAATACATTAGGGTCTTTATCAGGGAATCAAGCAGTACAGCACGCAAAAGCAGGATTAAAAGCAATATATTTGAGTGGATGGCAAGTAGCAGCAGATGCTAATAGTGCTGGGGAAATGTATCCTGACCAATCATTATATCCTTATGATAGTGCACCTAAATTAGTTGATGCGATGAATAATTCATTAATTAGAGCAGATCAAATTCAACATATGGAAATAATTGATGGTGAAATGAAAGAAAGTGACAGAACAGATTATATGTTACCAATTATTGCAGATGGAGAAGCAGGATTTGGAGGACCTCTAAATGTTTTTGAGTTGACAAAAAAATTTATAAGAGCTGGTGCTGCAGGCGTACATTTTGAGGATCAGCTAGCTAGTGAAAAAAAATGTGGACATATGGGTGGTAAGGTTCTTGTGCCAACAGGCACGATGGTAAGAAACCTTAAAGCAGCAAGGTTGGCAGCTGATATTGCGGATGTTCCTCTCATAATACTTGCAAGAACAGATGCCAATGCTGCTAAGTTAATTACTAATGATTTTGATGAAAATGATAAGTCATTTTTAACAGGGGAAAGATCTCCAGAAGGTTTCTTTTATGTTAAAGATGGAATTGAACAAGCAATATCAAGAGGTTTAGCTTATGCACCTTATGCAGATTTAATCTGGTGTGAAACAGCAACACCAAATCTTGAAGAAGCTAAAAAATTCGCAGATGCAGTTCATGCAAAATTTCCAGGAAAAATGTTAGCTTACAACTGCTCACCATCTTTTAATTGGAAAAAACATTTATCTGATGAAGAAATTGCTTCTTTCCAAAGAAAAATAGGAGAAATGGGTTACAAATTTCAGTTTATTACTCTAGCTGGTTTTCATACTCAAAATATTGCAATTTTTGAACTTGCTGAGAAATATAAAAAAGAAGGTATGACTGCTT
>MDTA01020725.1_pt1 | contig 11622 bp, 13 predicted proteins | sample 811151 | NCBI WGS metagenome assembly MDTA01 (sample SAMN05326648, study PRJNA326480) | marine metagenome | isolation source: seawater | place: Indian Ocean: South | collected 2010 | reverse complement strand
GAAGTAAAAGACGAGAATAAAGAAAAAAGCGCCTAGACTAACAACTATTTGTCTATAACTAGTTATGGCAAAAAGAGATTATTATGATGTCTTGGGAGTTGATAAAAGTGCTTCAGCAGATCAAATAAAATCAGCCTATAGAAAGTTGGCCGTAAAGTTTCATCCTGATAAAAATAAGGGTGATAAAGCAGCTGAAGAAAAATTTAAAGAGGCTTCTGAAGCTTATCATGTTCTCTCTAATTCGGAGAGAAAACAAAACTACGATAACTTCGGTCATGCTGCATTTGAAAATGGCGGTGGTGGAAGAGGATGATTTAGTAACTTTGATTTTTCAAATCATTTCTCAGATATATTTGAAGATTTTTTTGGAGAGGGTTTTGGTGGTGGAAGAAGGTCAAGAAGATCAAATAATAGAGGATCAGATTTAAGGTATGATTTATCAATTACTTTAGAAGAAGCTTTCTCAGGTAAAAAACAAGATATCAAATTTTCAACTTCAGAGAAATGTGATACCTGTAGTGGTTCTGGATCTAAACCCGGTCATGATGCTGGAGCTTGTAATATGTGTGGCGGACATGGACAAGTAAGATCAAGCCAAGGTTTTTTTACAGTACAACAAACTTGCCCACAATGTTCTGGTTCAGGAGAAATGATTACCAATCCATGTGGAAGTTGTAGTGGACAAGGAAAAAAACAAGCATCGAAGAGATTATCTGTTACAATTCCAAAAGGTGTTGATGATGGCACTAGAATTAGATTATCAGGAAAAGGTGAAGCTGGTTCAAGAGGTGGAAGTAGTGGAGATCTATACTTATTCATAAACGTTCACTCACATGAATTATTTAAAAGATCTGATGAAAATCTTTTTTTTGAATGCCCAATTTCTATTGCAGATGCTGCACTTGGAACATCTATAGAAATTCCAACAATTGATGGGGGGAAAGCTAAAATTAAAATACCTCCAGGGACACAAAGTGGAAAGCAATTTAGGTTAAGAGGGAAAGGAATGCCATATATGAGAGGAAATGATAATGGCGACCTTTATGTGCAAGTAAATACAGAGGTTCCTATTTCGCTTAATAAAGAACAAAAAGAGTTACTCGAAAAATTTAGGGAAATTGAAAACGAAAAATCTAATCCAAGTATTAAAAAATTCTTTCAAAAAGCAAAAAGTTTCTGGAAAAACTAAAATATAATTTTATTAATTTTTAGTTTAATGCTTTAGATTAATAGAAAATGATTAATTTAAAAGAACTATTTAAAAAAGGATTTGATTTACATAAAAAAGAGGAGTTTGATGAAGCTTTAAAAATTTATAATAAAATTTTAAAAGTAGACAAACAAAATCCTCAACTTCTATTTTGTATCGGCACTCTTTATCTGCAAAAAAGTAATTTTAACCTCGCAGAAAAGTTTTTACTAAAATCATATGATTTAGATCAGGAGAATATAATAACGATTAATAATTTAGCTACAACTTATCAAAATTTAAATAAGATTAGTAAATCTATATATTATTTTAATATTTCTTTAAAAAAATCACCTAATAATGCCGAGACTTACTTTAAACTAGGTAATTTAAATTCAAATTTAAATAATTTTAGTGTTGCTATAGAGAATTATAAAAAGGCTATTAAATTAAAACCTAATTATTTATTAGCATTAAATAATTTAGCGAATTCATTGGCAGAAATAAAAGAATTTGACGAGTCTATAAAAATTTTTAATCAAGTAATAAAATTAAAAAACAATTTTTTTGAGGCCTACGAAAATATTTGTAAGGTATTTATAAATTTAAAAAAATACAAAGATGCAATTATTTATTATAATAAACTTATTTTAATTGACCCAAATAACCTGGACGCATTAAACAATTTAGGCGAACTATTAATAAAAACGAAAAATTATTCTGAAGCAGTTAAAGTTTATCAAACTCTAGTCAATTTAGATCCAAATTATAATCTAGCACTAGGAAAGCTAATTAGTACAAAGATGTTTTTGTGTGATTGGAAAAATTATAATGAAATTTTAGATCAAATATATAATTCAATTAAAAATAATTATTTAGTAATTGATCCTTTCACACTTTTATCAATATCAGATGAGCCAGAATTTCATTTTAAAAATTCAAAAATTTATTTAAAAAATAAAAATATTAATAAATCTATAAATAACTTTTCTGTTCAGAAAAATGAAAAAATAAGGATCGGTTATTTTTCAAGTGATTTTTATGAACAAGCAGTTCTATATCTTATGATGGATGTATTTAAAAAACATGATAAGTCAAAGTTTGAAATTTTTGGATTTTATTTTAATTCAGAAAAATTTGACAAATGGACAGAAGATGTAAAAAAACATTTTTTAGAATTTCATGATTTAAATTTTAAAAGTGATGAAGAGATAGCTTTAATCTGTAGAAAAAAATCGATTGATATAGCAGTTGATTTAAAAGGTTTTACTGAAAATAATCGTCACGATATTTTCCTACGACGTATAGCCCCAATTCAAATAAGTTATCTTGGATACCCTGGAACGATGGGTATGAAAAATATAGATTATATAATTGCTGATAAAGAGGTAATTACAAATAAGAACCAGAAAAATTTTTCAGAAAAAATTCTCTATTTACCCAACTGTTACCAAGCAAATATGGAAAGTAAAAAAATATCTAATAAGAAACTAAAAAGATCGGATTTTAAATTAAATGAAAAAAATTTTGTTTTTTGTTCATTTAACCATAACTATAAAATAACTCCTGAAATTTATTCTTTGTGGATGGAAATCCTAAAACAAACAACGAAAAGTGAACTTTGGATTTTAAAATATAATTTAGATGCTAAAAATAACCTCACAAATTATGCTAAAAATCAAGGGATTAACCCTAGCAGGATAATTTTTGCTGAAAGTGAGGTTTCAGAAATTCATTTAAGTAGATTAAAATTAGCAGACTTATTACTAGATACATTTCCATATAACTCGCACACAACAGCTAGTGATGCTATGAGAGTAGGTCTTCCCATAATTACATTAAAAGGAAAATCTTTTGCTTCAAGAGTAGCAAGTAGCATACTGCAGCAGTTCAACTTAAAGGAGCTAATTTTTGAAAATAAAGATGATTATAAAAATAAAGCAATAGATCTTTGTAATAACCCAAAAGAAATGAACAGAATAAAAAACAAGCTTAAAAACGAACTTAAAAAAACTACTTTTTTTAATAGTGATTTGTTAACTAAAAATTTGGAAAATATTTATACAAATCTGATAAAAAAAGTTTAAATAAATTTATTTTCTAATAATAATAAAAAATGAAAAAAATTAATTTAACTATAACTGGTTGTATGGGGAGGATGGGTAGACAACTGATTAAATCCTCAAAATTAGATAAAAATTTTAAACTATCTGGCCTTACTGAAACAAAAAAAATAAATAAAAAAATAAATGGAATTAAAGTTGAAATAAATTCAGAGAATGTAATTAAAAATTCAGATGTTATAGTTGATTTTACTACTCCCAAATGTACATTGGATATTCTTAAAATTGCACTCAGATGTAAAAAAAAAGTTGTGATCGGAACAACAGGATTTTCAAAGAGAGAGGAAAGTTTAATCAAAAAATATTCGAAAAAAATTCCTATTCTTAAAGCTGGAAATATGAGTCTTGGGATAAATCTACTAATGTATTTAACAGAAATTGCCTCAAAGGCACTTGATGAAAAATATCTAAGTAAAGTTTTTGAAATTCATCATAAATTTAAAAAGGACTATCCTTCTGGAACTGCACTTATGCTAGGAAAGGGGATAGCAGTTGGGAAAAATAGAGATTTTTATAAATTTATTGGAAAAAAATATTTAAATAAAAAGGATTTTCCATACGGCAATAAAATTAATTTCAACTCTATAAGAAAAGGTAACATAATTGGAGAGCATGAAGTAAGTTTTTCAAGTGGCAAAGAAATCATAAAATTAAATCATGAAGCATTTGACAGAGCTCTTTACTCGGAAGGGGCATTAACTGCAGCAAAATGGCTTAATTCAAAAAAATCAGGACTTTATTCCATGAGAGATGTTCTTAACTTTGAATAATGACTGAAGTCCAGAGGGCTAAAGTAGTTTTAAAAATTTTAAATAAAATTTACCCAAAAACTACTGTCCCATTAAAGCACAGAAATATCTTCACATTATTAATATCGGTTCTACTTTCGGCACAATGCACTGATATAAATGTAAATAATGTAACCAAAAATATATATCCTAAATATAATAGACCTGAACAATTTGTTAGGCTTGGAAGAAAGAAAATCGAAAAACTTATTAAAAGTATTGGGATTTTTAGAATAAAAGCAAAAAGTATTTACAATTTATCAAAGACTTTAGTAGAAAAATACGGCAGCAAAGTTCCAAAAACATTTGAGGAACTTGAAATGTTACCGGGAGTTGGACATAAAACTGCTAGCGTTGTGATGTCACAAGGTTTTGGATATCCGGCATTTCCTGTTGATACACATATACACAGACTCGCTCAAAGATGGGGTTTATCAAATGGAAAAAATGTTGTTCAAACAGAAAAAGATTTAAAAAGGTTATTTCCAAAAAAAAATTGGAATAAATTACATTTACAAATAATCTATTATGGTAGAGAATTTTGTAAAGCAAGAGAGTGCTATGGGATAAGTTGTAAAATTTGTACAACTTGTTATCCTAATAGGAAAAAACCAGTAAAAACAAAAAAAGCATAAATTATGAAGGTTCTAGGAATTGGTAATGCAATTGTTGATGTTATTTGCAAAGTTGAGGAAAACTTTATTGAACAAAACAATTTAATAAAAGGAACAATGAAACTCTTTTTTGACGATAAAGACTTTAAAAACTTATTTTCAAATTTAAAAATAGAAAAAACGATTTCTGGAGGGTCTGTTGCTAACTCTATAGTTGGACTATCACAACTAAATAACAAAGTTGGTTTTATAGGAAAAATTTCTAATGATAATCTTGGAATGAAATATGAAGAAGGCCTTAAATCAGAAAATGTAGAATTTTTTTATCAGAAAAAAAATGAATCAATACCAACTGGTACATGTTTAATTCTAGTCACTCCTGATTCAGAGAGAACAATGTGTACGTTTTTAGGAATAGCCGGTAAGATAAATGAAAGTGATATTAAGGAGGAAATCATTAAAAAAAGTGAATTAGTTTTTCTTGAAGGTTATTTGTGGGATGAAGGTGAGCCTAAAAAAGCTTTCGAAAAAGCGATTAATAACTCCAAAAAAGTAGCAATGTCTTTATCTGATCAGTTTTGTGTGGATAGGCACAAACCTCAATTTCTAGACTTAGTAAAGAACAAACTAGATGTTACTTTTGCCAATGAACAAGAAATTATTTCTTTAATAAATGCAAAAACATTTGATGAAGTAATAAATTTTGGAAAAAATCTTAGAAAATTGTTAGTAATTACTCGAGGTGAAAAAGGAGCTATCTCAATATTTGGAGATAACATTTATGAAAATAAAGCTACCCCCAATCTTGAGATCAAAGATTTAACTGGAGCCGGTGATTTGTTTGCTGCAGGATACTTGCATGGTTACATTAATCAATTAAACCAATTAGAATGTTTAAATGAAGGAAAAAACATGTCTTCCAAAATAATACAACAAATTGGCGCTAGACTTTAATTTTTTTTCTTCTGAAACTTCCTTTTCCTTTTTTAGGTTTTACTATTTTCGGTTTAAATTTTTTTGTAAATAATTCTTTTGCAAAAAGATTTTTTTTTTTCACTTAATTATATACCCAGATTTAACACTAGTTATAAAATTATCATTTTCAAAGGTATCTTTTATTTTTTTTCTTAATCTATAAATATGTGTTTCAACAGTATGTGTTTCCAACTTATTTTTATATCCCCAAACACTTTCTTGTAAGTTGTTAATATTCACAGGTACTTCAGAATTTTTTAAAAATATAATTATTTCTACTTCTTTTTCAGTAAGATTTAGTTTTTTATGCTGATTTGACAAAATTCTTGAGTTCATATTAATTTTAAAATTACCTATTGGGATATCTGATTGTTGATTAAATTTTCTTTTTAAAAAATTTACATTAATTAATTCTAAAATTTTTCCAATTTTTTGAGGATAAATATCGATAGTTAATTGATTGGGTAAGTTTGGTATTTTTTTTTGAGTAATTATTAGATAATCATCTAACTTATTGATATTTAAATCACTAAGATCTTTTCTTACATCAATTAGTTTGTAATTAAGTGTATCTTTAATCTCATATAAAATATTGTATAAATTTTCAAAATCATAAATAATTAAATTTTGTTTACTCATATAAAACAGAATATGACAATATATTTAAAAAATAAAGACACACTTATATTTGAAGATTTTGAATTTAAATGCACGATTGGAAAGAAGGGACTTTCGAAAAATAAGAAAGAAGGTGACAAAAAAACACCAACAGGAAGATTTAAATTAGGAAATCTTTATTTTAGAAGTGATAGAATTAAAAAACCAGAGACAGTTATAAAATCTGTTCCTATTAAAAAAAATATGGGATGGTGTGATGATGTTAAAAGTAAGAAATTTTACAATAAATTAATAAATATTAAAAATAAAATTAGGCACGAAAGATTATACAGAAAAGATTTTAAATATGATTTATTTATTCCATTATCTTACAACACAAATCCAGTAAAAATAGGAAAAGGCAGTGCTATTTTTTTACATTTAACAAAAAATTATAAACCGACTGCTGGATGTATAGCCTTGCAAGAAAAGGACTTCTTAATTTTGATAAAATTGTTAAACAAAAAAACAAAAATTTATATTAATTAAATAATTTTATTTTCTTTCACCAAATATTTCCGATCCTATTCTTACATATGTAGATTTATGTTCTATAGCTGTCAAATAATCAGCGGACATCCCCATACTTAATTCTGTAAAATTCATTTTTTTATTTAATTTGTTCATTTCTAAAAATGATTTTTTTGGATCTTCATTTATTGGGGGAATGCACATTAATCCAATAACATTTAATTTTAGTTCATTACAAAAAATTTTAAAATTTTCTAATTGATTGATTTCAATTCCACTTTTTTGAGTTTCGCTTCCTATATTGACTTGAATAAATAACTTGGGGTGCCAATTTTTTTTTTTTTGCTCTTCGGATATTTTTTTTGCTAATTTTTCATTGTCTAATGAATGAATGTAATCAAACAATCCCGAAACAAATTTAACTTTATTAGATTGAAGCTTACCAATTAGATGCAATTTTAAATTATTATTATTTTTTTTAATGTCGGTCCATTTATCTACAGCCTCTTGCACCTTGTTTTCTCCAAAATCTGTATGCCCATATTCAATTAAAGGAATAATGTGTTCAATTTTAAAAGTTTTTGAAACTGCTATAATAGTAGGCGCCGTTTGAATTTGATCCAAATTTGTTACTTTTGATTTGATTTGACTTTGTATATTTATTAAGTTTTTTATTGTTGAATGCATAAATTCTATCCTAAACAATATTACTTTATTAATAAATTCGATAAAGATATTATTAAAAAACAGTCAAAAAAAACTGCTTTGATATTTCGAAATTACTCGAATCAAATAAATGAAAGGGAAATAATAAGTATAAGAGATTTCTGCAGAAAACTTAAATTAACATTTGTTCTTTCAAACGATATTAAGTGTGCTTTAAAGCTTAAGTTAGATGGGGCTTATATACCTTCATTTAACAAAGAAACTAAACATTTATCCTTTAATTTGCCTTTAAATTTTTTAATTATTGGCTCTGCCCATAATTTAAAGGAGATACGTCAAAAGGAAGTTCAGGGGGTAGAATTTTTGTTCATTTCTTCAATTTTTAAGAAGAAAAAAAACTATCTTGGGCTTTATAAGTTTAAATTAATTTCAAAACTCTCATTAAAAAAAGTTATTGCCCTAGGCGGAATAACAAAAAATAATATTAAAAAATTAAATCTAACTAACTGCTTTGGATTTGCTGGTATATCGTTTTTTGAGTAAAAAAAAAGGCCCCCAAAAAGGGGGCCTAATCTTAATTTAACAATCTAAATTAATTAGAATGCAAAACCGAAGTTAACTTCGTAAGCTGTGTTATCTACAGTAGCTGCACCTTTTACGTTATCTACTTCGTGTGTTGAAGCAGAAACAGTTACAGAACCGTTAGTCCAAGAAACAGAAATACCTGTTGCTTCTTGGTCAGAAGCAGCTGAGTTTTCATAGTCAACGTCAGTCATGTTGTAAGATACAGAAATATCCTCATTTACAGCGTAAGAAACACCAATACCTCTGAAATCGTAGTCAGAGTTAGCAGTTGAACCATCTACGTCATTAGCTTGGTAACCAATTGTAAACGCGTCCATAGTATATTTAGCATACATTACTGTGTTATCGTATGTTCCACCTGCTGCAATAGCTGTGTAAACGTTAGTTGGTGCAACACCATCTTCGTTTTCACCCATAGCAAAACCAACATCTAAACCATCAATACCAGTATATTTAATACCGTATTCCATTGAGCTTTTAATGTTAGCTGCATTTCCTGAAGGTTGGTAGAAAGCTGTTAACTCAACACCATCCATCATAGATGAATTTACGTATTTAAAGTTTTGGTTTCCACTTGCACCTTGAGTTGGACCAGTTGCTGAACCAGCTACACCGTGGTGAGCTTCTTCGTTAGCAGTTGGCATTACATCATCCCAAGCACCGATTGGACCACTTCCATCTTCACCTGTAAAAGTTAAAGATCCCATGTCACCCATGTCGATTGTTGTTGATGCAGCGTCAACTCCACCACCATCGTTATCTAATGACATACTAGTTGATACTGTGAAACCATTATCTAAATCAGCAGAACCTGCGAAAGTAATAGTGTCAGACATTGACCAACCGTTACCAGTGTTAGTGTTATCACCTCCACCGAATGTTAAGCCTGCCGAACCAGAAGCTGAAATATCTGCAGCATAAGATGCTGTAGATACAAGAGCAGTTCCTAATGCAGTCAAACTTACTTTTTTAAGTTTGTTCATATTAATTACTCCTTTTATTTATTGTTAATATTAATATTAAACGGTACATTTCTAACGTTTTCCCTCAAAATTTGGCGCTTTTTTAGTTATTTATCGAGATTAATAATTAATGTGTTGCTAATTTACAACATTTTTTAGCCCATTTTTTATGGTTTTTTTGCTTCTAATCAAAAAAAAGATTTTTTTTGCATAATATTTACAATATTACGATTAATTAATTAAAATTAACATATGTTTTATTTAAAGTTTTTATCAAAAATAATTTTTATTCTCCTGATTTCTAAATTTTTATATTCATGTGGCACGGGTGCAGATGCAAGACAATTTCCACCTGAACCCGAAAAACGTGTTAAAAAAAATATGGAAGAAGGTCGTGGCTTTAGACTAATGAATGAGTTGAAAAAAGAGAAAGGTTCAGGAAATTTTGAATTTGCAAGCTCAAACGAGCTCTGGCGCGCATCTTTAGATACAATAGATTTTATGCCGCTTGTTTCTGCTAATTATAGTGGTGGCATCATTATTACCGATTGGTACTCGAGTGATGGTGGAACCAATGAATCTATAAAAATTTCAATACGTTTTTTAACTAATGAGGTTAGATCTGACGCAATTAATATAAAAGTGTTTTATAAAAAATGCTCACAATATGAAAATTGTAAAATTTCTGAAAAGACAGGCAATCTTGTTACAGAATTAAAAAAGAAAATTTTGAATAAAGCAGCAATTTACCAAAAACAAAATAAAGATAAAAATTTTAAGCCTTATAAAGGCAAAATGAAAGCCTCTGGTTAAACATTTAACCAAAATGGAAACTTCGTCAAGCAGATACAATTTCAAAAAAATTGAGGAAAAATGGCAGAAAATTTGGGAAGAAAAGAAAACATTTTCTACAAAGATAGAAAAAAATAAAAAGAAATTTTACTGTCTAGAAATGTTTCCTTACCCATCTGGGAAAATTCATATGGGGCATGTAAGAAATTATACAATTGGTGATGTTCTTTCGAGATATAAATCATTACAAGGTTTTAATGTGCTTCATCCAATGGGCTGGGATTCTTTTGGGCTTCCAGCTGAAAATGCAGCTAAACAAAATAATTTAAATCCAAAAGAATGGACGGAAAAAAATATCTCTGTGATGAAATCACAATTAAAAAAACTTGGATTATCGATTGATTGGGATAGGGAAATTTCAACTTGCTCGGAAGAGTATTATAAACATCAACAACTATTTTTCTTAGAACTTTATGAAAAAGGTTTAGTTTATAGAAAAGAAAACTTTGTCAATTGGGACCCCATTGATGAAACTGTTTTAGCTAACGAACAGGTTATAGATGGAAAAGGATGGAGGTCAGGCGCAGTTGTTGAAAGAAAAAAACTAAATCAATGGTTTTTTAATATTTCAAAATTTTCTGATGAACTGCTTAACGGGTTAGAGAAACTCGAAAGTTGGCCTAAAAAAGTAAAAGTTATGCAAAAAAATTGGATAGGAAAATCTTTTGGTTGTGAATTACTATTTAAAATAGAGGGAGATTTGCCAGTTAAAAATGTAAAATGTTTCACAACAAGACCGGATACCCTTTTTGGTTTTTCATTTTTAGCACTATCTCCTGATCACCCTATTTCAAAGTTCTATGAAAATGATAATAAATTTCAAGAATTTAAGGAAAAATGCTCAAAAACTGGAACAACAGAAGAGTCATTGGCTCAAGCAGAAAAACTAGGTTTTAAAACAAATATTTTTGCAATTAATCCACTAGATGAAAGCCAAAAAGTACCTGTGTATTTTGCAAACTTTGTTTTAATGGACTATGGTTTTGGTGCAATTTTTGGTTGTCCCGGACATGACCAAAGAGATTTTGATTTTGCAAAAAAATATAAACTTCCAATAAAAACAGTGGTACGTCCTCAAGATAAAACGGATTTTGTTGTCAAAAAAGAAGCTTATACAGGACCAGGCATCATAATTAATTCAGATTTTCTGAATGGTCTAAATGCTCCAAATGAATCTGTAGAGAAAACAATTGAAATTTTAGAAAAAAAAGGAATTGGAAAATCTAAAACTAATTTTAGATTAAAAGATTGGGGAGTTTCAAGACAACGTTATTGGGGTTGTCCAATTCCTATGGCCTATGATGATGAAGGAAATGTGGTTCCAATACCGAAAGATCAATTACCGGTGAGACTACCATCTAATATTAATTTAAATCATAAGGGTAATCCTTTGGACTCCGCTATTGACTGGAAGAAAATTAAAATTAATGAAAAGGATTGTTTAAGAGAAACTGATACCTTAGATACCTTTGTCGACTCTTCTTGGTATTTTTTAAGATTTTGTTCTCCAAAAAATGAAAAATATGGTTTTAGTGAAGAAGATATAAATTATTGGATGCCGGTTGATCAATATATAGGAGGAGTTGAGCACGCAATTCTTCATCTTCTTTATTCAAGATTTTTTATGAGATCAATTAATTATAAAAATGAAAATTTTAAATTTAAGGAGCCATTTGATGGTCTATTTACTCAAGGTATGGTTTGTCATGAAACTTATAAAGATGAAAATGATAATTGGTT
>MDTA01135259.1_pt1 | contig 11623 bp, 13 predicted proteins | sample 811151 | NCBI WGS metagenome assembly MDTA01 (sample SAMN05326648, study PRJNA326480) | marine metagenome | isolation source: seawater | place: Indian Ocean: South | collected 2010 | reverse complement strand
TTATCTGCAATCACCTCAGGGGAAATAGTATTTGAAGATTTTTTGTACACCAATTTATCACTTTTTTGCGTAGCTGATCCACCAGTTTCTTTTTTTGCAAAACTTTCAGCTTCTATCGAATCCGTTCCTCCCTGCATTGATTCAGAAATAGATCTTGCTTCTTTTGTAGCTGAAATATCAACTTTTTTTTCTTTAAAAGATCTTCTAGATTCAAGTTCGCGTGTTATAAATATCCCAACAATACCACTGTTTTCTCCGGAAGCACTTTGCCCGGCAGCTGATAACGTGCTTAATTTATTATTTATAGCGGTATCATTTATTTTAATTTTAACAATTGTTTTTAAAGTTTTTGTTCCCTGATCAATAATATTTTCAATTACTTCACTTGAAATAATATATTCATCAATATTTAGTTCTATATCCTCTTTAACAAGATTATACTGCTTCATTTTAGAGGCATTAAATTTACTTACGAATGATTTCCATGCTGATTTTATAGCTTTGTTTTTGGCTTCTTCTGTTTCAATATTTGTTGGGTCGTCAGACTGCATCTGTATAGTTCCAATTCCTTTAGTAGTTACTTCAGCAAGAACAGGACTTATCAATAAAAATAAACTTAAAATGAATGTCGTAAAAATTTTAATTATTTGCATTTTTTTATAACCTCCTCAAAATCAGTAAGTTGTTTTTTTATATTTTTAGTTTTTGTAATTTCTTTTAGTTTTTCATTTCTTAAGGAAATTTGTTTTGAAAGTTTTGAAAATAATGCATCTTGGGTTCTTTGATAAACATTCCATATATCTAAAATTTGAAAGTTTTCTGATTTGGGTATTACTAATTCATTTTTAAAATTAAATTTAGAATCAAGATAAGTTTTTCCAGACAAGGGTTCAAGAACCTTAAGTGTAACGAAAGCACCATATATTTTTACAACAAACTTTTCTTTGTCTACATTTGCATTTTTAAATTCTCGTATTAACAAATCTACAACAAAATCTGCATCTGGCAAGGTTAAATCATACTCAATACCATCAGAAAACCTTGCGATTAACCCCTTTTTAAAATTTCCAATTTGACCAATTGTAAAAGGTAAGATGGGAACATTTTGTTTACTGGAAATATGGTACTCCAGTTTTTGAGCAGATCTAATTTTAAGTAGATCTTTTTTTTTTAAATAATCAGGTATCTGGTTCAAAACTGCTGAATCAAGCTCAACATTTCTAAGTTGTAAATGTAATGAACTACTATTTAAAATTTTGGCACTTTCAAGTTTTTTTACCCATTGATTAAAAATAGATCCACCGAAATTTAGATCTAGATACATTTTTTTAAAAATTTCATAGTCATATTGAGACGATGGAATATCAGAGGTTATAGTTTCATTCTGAACTAGAACAGGGAAATTTGTAACCACTTTTTTTTCATTAAAATCAAATACTAATATTTGAGCAAATATCTTGTATGCATTAGTTACACCATCCTTTGTTGAAAATCTTTCTACAACTTCATCAGTTAATGCAAAAGAAATTGCAAGAGCTTCACCACTGGAAATTTGTCCTAAATCATAAATTAGATTTAAATCATTTCTATTTAGTTTTTTTAACGCACTATCAAGGGGATCTTTAAATACTGTATTATTATTATTAAATAAATCTACTGCTGTGGGATATCTAAAATCCTGATCTGCATTTCCCATAAATGAAAAACCAGCAAAATATAAATCCTTGGCAAAAGAATTTACCGAAAATAAAAGAAAAATGATTAATGGAATAATCCCTTTAAGTATATTCATAAAAACCTATAAAATTTACTTCTTTAATTGTAAGCATGATATTATAATTAAACAATAATTTTGTATATTTATGAAAATTAAGCTTTTTTTACTAATACTTACATTTTTGATTTTTTTTTCTGATAAATCTTTTGCAGAAGAAAATGATATTTGTAGCAAAATAATTAGTAAAACAGAAGTAGATTTGAATATTCCAGAAAATTTATTACTTTCTATCGCATTAACAGAGTCTGGCAGAAAGGTTGAAGGAAAGTTTTTTCCATGGCCATGGGCAATCAACATAAAAGGTAAAGGATATTTTTTAAAAAATAAACAACAATTAATTTCTCAAGCAAAAAATAATCTTAAAAATAAAATAAAAAATTTTGACTTAGGCTGCATGCAAATCAATTATTATTATCATGGTCACAAGTTTAAAAATATTGCCCAAATGATTGAGCCAGAGATAAATGTAAGATGGGCAGGAAATTTTCTTTTAAGTCTGAAGGATAAACATAAGACTTGGAATGAGGCTATATCTAGATATCATTCGAATACGAAATGGAGAAAAAAACAATATCTTGCAAAAGTAATGAATAATTGGACGTATGTAGGGAGAACAAAAAATATCGCTCTTCAATCATTATCTGGTAAAGAAGATAAAGAAAAGAAAAAAATTCCAACTGTAACTGCAGAGAAATCCAAAGAGAAAGAAAAAGAGAAAATTAAAATTTCTAGGAAAACACAATTAAATGAATCAAAAATATTAAATGAAATTGAGAACGGAAGAAATAGAGTAAAAAAAGATAATCGAATATCTAAAAACAATTTTTACAGTAGGTTTATTGAAGAAAATAATCTTGGAAATAAATTTAAAAAAATAATGGAAAATGAAGGTTTTGATGAAATTATAATTGAAATTTCAGACTTGCTTCCAGAAAATATAGATAATATCCAAGTAATAAATGAATTTAAATATCTAGATAAAAGTTTAATTCCAGATAATTTGGAAAGAATAGAAAAATACAAAAAAAAAAATAATTATTGATTTTTAATTATAAAACAAAGATTATGTAGGTATGAAAAAAATAGTTTTGATTTTTATATTATTGATTACGCCGTCTATAAAAGCATCTGCTGATGAATTACTCAGTCCACATACAATGGGGCACATACTTGGGGGAATAGGAAGTTTCTTCTTAGGTCCATTACCAGGGATTGGGCTGTCAGTGCTTCCAGAATTACTTGATGGTGTTGATGAAAATAGCTCAGACTCAGCAAATCAATCTAATCTTAGTGCTGAGAGTTCAAAGACTGTATTTTATGTAAACGAATATTCAAAAGAATTTCAGATAGAACCGTATCAGAACAATGACGAAGAAAATGACATAACGAAATTTTCTAATACAGTCAAATTAACAAATTCTCTTCAGTATTTTTAGAAAAAAATATTTTTGAATCTAAGTATTCTTATTTAGAAAAAAAATTTTGTAATTTCCTTTTTGTAATTAGTAAGTTCTTAACAATTAATGTTAAAAAATAATAATAGAAACTCTCTTTAAATCTCAATGCTAATTTAAAATCAATTATGTTATTATAATTTTCTTTAACAAACTTTTCTAATCTCAAAAAATCTGAATTTGTAAATGTATTAAAATGATAAACTGACGTATGCAATCCAAAAGGAAATTTTATTGGTCTGTTAAACATTTGGGGAATAAAAATTAATCCATCACTTTTAAACGGAGCGAAACCATAACCATCGATAATATATTTAAAATTATTAGCTTTTAGTGACTTTAATGTTAAAGAATCAAAACTATGATTTGGAGCAAAAAAAATATTAGTATTAAGTTTTTTTTTTTTAAGAATTTCAATTCCTTTTTTTATTTTTAAATTTTGTTCATCATAATTCTTTCCGACAAACTCAGATTTCACTCTCATAGATAGAAAATCTTTTAATTTATTATTATGGTATAAATGCTCATATCCATGCATTGCAATTGACCAACCTTGATCTTTCACGTTTTGCATTTCCTTAAAAAAATTATTTTTACAAGTGGGGAATTTTTTTAATTCTGGATCTTTATTATTAGGGATTATTCCAAGAATAGGTTTTATATTATATTTAAAAAATAATTTTTTGACCTTAAAATAAATTTTCCAATTCATATTTGGAGCTACGTCGTCAATTCTTAATAAATATTTTCCTTTTGTAAAACTTTTTAAAATTTCTTTAAACATAAAAAAATATTAATAGAATATGATTAACGGTCAATAACAAAAATGAAGATCGAAGATAAAAAGCTAAAAATTGTTAAATTCTCCAAGGTTAATCAAAATGACCTATACGAATTTTATCATCGTGCTTTTTGTCTTAGACACAAAATTATTTTTAAAAATAGAAACTGGTTATATGGAGTAAGGTTTTTTGGGTATGAACCTCTACTACTGTTGTTAAATAACAAAATTATTGGACATGCAGGAATGATTTCAAATAACATTTTAAAAGATAATAAAAAATATAAATGTACTTGGTTTGTAGATTTCAAAATATTACCTGAATATAGAAATAAAGGATTAGGAACAAAACTATCAGCTGAATGGATGAAAGTATCTCCTCATCATTTGGCCATAACAAACAATGAATCTCCAAAAGTTTTCAAAAAATTAGGATGGTTAGAAAAAACTGATTATAAAAGGGCAGCAAACATTCTTAATCCTTTAAAATGGATCCCAATCATGAAAAATTTAGACAATAAAATATTAGAAAAAATAAATTTTTATAAATATATAAAAAGTTTTAATGTAAAAAAAATTAAGCCTTTTAAATTAAAAGAAAACTTATCTTCATTTAAAAAAAATTTTTTGTTAAATGAAAAGATTTTCAATAAAAATATTTCTATTTGCAGAGACGAGGAATGGTTCAATTGGAGGATAATTGATAGTCCATTCATCGATAATTATTATTTTTTTTCCAAAGAAAACTCTTTTATATTGGTTCACCTTTTAAATATGAATAAAATTAAAAGAATCAATATTCTTTACAGTAGCTGTACTGATTTAAAATCTGAGATAGATTTGAGCCAACAATTAATAAATTGGGGTATAGAAAATAACATGGATTTAATTTGGCTAAATCATGATGGTTTGGAATACAGAGAAAAAATTAAGATAATTTTTAAAAATACAAAAAAAATAAGTTTTTTATGTAATTCAAATGAAAAATTTTTAAAAAAAATAGAAATTTCAAAAATCTCTAATATACAAGCAATTGATACAGACAGCGACATAATATATTCAACTTGATATTAAAATTTAGTTGGTTCTTTTATTTACCAGGGTATTGTATCGTTTTCATGAAAAAGTCCACCACTTGGACCATCATCATCTAATGTAGCTAAACTTAAAGAAGTTTTATAACTTTCTTCGACCTCCATTGGTGCGTTTGGACCACCTAATTCTGTTTTTACCCAGCCCGGATGACCGGAATTGACCTTTATATTAGTATCTTTTAATTCTATTGCTAAATGAATTGTGTATGCATTCAATGCAGTTTTTGAAGCATTATATGCCAATTCTTTTGCAGGTGAAATTGGTGAATCTTTAGCCGAATGCAATGTTAAAGAACTTAAAATTGTCGAAACATTAACAATTCTTCCAGCCTCTGACTTTTTAATTAGTGGAAGTAGTTTTTGAGTTAGAGAAATAACGGAAAAAAAATTAGTTTGAAATGTATCTTTCAAGTCCTTGTCACTTACAGTAGAACTATTAGTAACAAACAAATTTCCTGTTAGAAGAACACCGGCATTATTTATTAAAATATCTAATTTGTTGTATTTCTCTGAAATATGGTCATAAACCTTTTGAGGAGCGTCTAAATCAAACGCATCATATTGTATCAGATCAGCTTCAAAACCAAGCGCATGTAATTTTTTTACAGCTTCTTTTCCCTTGTTTAAATCTCTAGAACCTAAAATTATTTTTACACCTGTTTCTGCTAATTTTTTGGAGGTTTCAAATCCTATTCCTCTATTAGCTCCAGTGATAAATGCGACTTTTTCCATATTAGTTACTCCTTTTTAAAGTTGTTATCTATAATTTTTACGTTTTTCAAAATTTTGTAAATTCTTATTTTAAAGTTTAATAATTTTAGCTACTTCATTTGTATTTTCTAAAAAAGAAAAATGAGCTGACTTTTCTATTGTTTCGAATTTATTTAATTTCAACAAATTTTGAGTTTTTAATTTATCAGATTCTTTTGCCCAATCATTACTTCCATAATAAAGTTTAACTGGAACACTTACTTTTTTATAAAAATCTTTTATTCCATTATCTTTGTTAAACTGCGACAACACGTTTCTAAAATGATAAACATATCCTTTTTTTTTGAGTGAAGTGCATAATAAATTAAGATAAATATCAGGTAACTTAGTCTTATCCAAAAAACCACCGTTCATGATATTTTTTAATATGAATTTGTTTTCTAAACTAGAAAATAAATTACCAATAATAGGTAAACTTACATGAAATAAAATAAATTTTGCAAAAAAATTGCCCCTTTGAATGCCTTCACCGAAATATGAATCATAATCATATGTGTTAAACATAAATATTTTTTTTACAATTTTTGGAATTTCAACAGATACACTTGCTGCAAGGGTTGCGCCAATTGATTCACCAGCAATAGTTAAATCTTTAATTCGTAAATTTTTTATAAAACTTACTATAGATTTAGTAAAAAAGTTTAGATTATAGCTAGTGTCTGTGTTAATTGGAGAATCACCAAAACCTGGCAGGTCAATAGAATATACAGTAAACTTATCTTGTAATAATTTTCCAAGTTTATCAGAGTACTCTAATCTGTTTCTAAAGGTATGAAGCAATAATATAGGTTTTCCTTTTCCTATTTTTCTAAATCTAATGTAAGTTCCATCATCCAAATTAAACTTTTGTATTTTCATTAAATCTCCTTTTTTGCAAATAATTTCTGGAATAACAGTATATACACGGGTATATACACTTCTAAGTTTGCTCTTTTTAAAAAAATTTGTAAAGTATAATATTTAAAAAATGAAAAAACTTATAAATGTTAACGAATTGAAACAATGCCCATGTTTTAATTTCAGAAAAATGGCAAGAGAATTAACCAATAGTTACAATAAATCTCTAAAGTATAGTGGAATTAATTCAACACAAATACCAATATTAGCCTTGTTAAATATTTATAATGAGATAGAAACAGCTAAGATAGCAAAACTATTAAATTTAGAACCATCAACTTTAAGGAGAAATTCATCTATTTTAATAAAAAAAAAATTAATTAAAATCGTAAAAAGAGATGTTAATGGAAATCATTTAAAATTAACAACTAATGGTTATAAAAAACTTAAAGAAACATTGCCGATCTGGAGAAGGTCCAGTAAAAAAAGCAAAAAACTATTAGATAATTATATAAAAGTTCTAAAAGAAATTTAAAAATATTTAAAATAAAAAATGAATACTACAGCTCACGTCTAAACTTATTCGCTTTTTCTTCAAAAAAAATTCTAATTGCTATCAAAATAGAATTAACAGAAGAAAAGAAAATCAAAGAAAGAAAATCATTAAAAAATAAACAAACTAATATTACCTCTAAAAATACTACAATGTAGTTAGGATGTCTTAAGTATCTAAATACCCATGTTTTAACTAATGGTTTATTAATAACTAAAATCCTTGTAGTCCAAAAGTTTCCTAGTTCATAGATAATTTTATATCTTAATATTTGAACAAGGAAAAAAATATAAAGATACTCAATGTTAATAATTGTATTTGAGAGAGATTTTATAAAGAAAAATGAAAGAAAGATAATGTGAAAAAAAACTATAAATTTATAGTGAGATTTATAATATTCCGTAGCACCCTCTTGAAGTAATCTTTCGGTATTTTTTTTACTTAAGAAAAGTTCAAATATTCTAGTTAAAATAATGTAAATTATTAAACAAGTATCAATCATTTGAATTTATTTTTACACCTGACAAGCCAGCTGTAAAACCAGGTCCAAGTGCACTCATCAAAAATGTGCCACTGTATTTTTTTTTTATCATCTCCATTAATACTAATAAAACTGAAACAGATGAGACGTTACCAAAATTAGATAAAACTTTCTGAGACTCTTTAATAGTTTTATTATTATTTAAAATTTTTTTATACGCTTCAATAATTTTCATTCCCCCTGAATGGAGTATATAACCATTTAAATCTTTTAAAGGAAAAGAATTTAAAATATTTGGTAATTCCTTGGTTATAAAAGCTGGGATAACTTTATCAAAAATTACAGATAATCCATCATCCTCTACACCCCACCCCATTAAAGATAAGGAGTTTTTCCAAGTATATTCTTTTGATTTTAATATTTCACAACTTCCACCTTCTTCAACTAAATAGGAAACACATCCATCACCAAATAATGCTGTACTTACTATGTTCTCTTTACTAAAAATTTGAGGTCTAAATGTAAGACTACAAAGCTCAACATTACAAACGAGAATAGATTTCCTTAAACTTTTAAAAATTTCAACCGCTCTATTCAATCCCAAAACTCCACCAGCACATCCGTATCCAAAGATGGGCAATCGTATAATTTCATTGTTAAAATCAAATAAATTAAAAATTTCAGCATCAATGCTTGGGGTTGAAATACCTGTGCTATTTACCAAAACTATCCCACCTATTTTTTCAGGGATTGTATTTGTCTTAGAAATTGTTTCCATTATTGCTTTTTTTAAAAGAGAAAGAGCATTTTTTTTAAATAAATAATTTCTCTCTGACCAGTTATGTTCATTTAAATACCAACTAAGATTTTCGGAAAGATATCTAGTTTTTACACCAGAGTTGTCATAAACCTTTTCCATTTTTCTAAAGTCAATCTTTGATGAAAACAATTTTCTGCCCAGATCCTTTACATCCTCTTGAAAAACTTTGTTTTCAGGAAACACTGAGCTTAAACCATTAATACTTACCATAATATCTATTTAATCTTCAAAAAAATTAATAAAAGAAAAATTTAAAAGAAAATTTATAAACTACACTTTTATGCCTATAAAACTTATAAAAAAGGTAAAACTTAAAATTTAATTTTGATAGAATTTCTATAATGCCTAAAATTAAAATAATTGTATTACAACATGTAGAACATGAAGATTTAGAAAATATTGAAAATTTTTTTCCATCAAATAAATTTGAGTTCACCAAAATAAAATTTTTTAAAAACGAAAAGATCCCAAAAAAACTTGAAAATTTTGCAATGATGATTGTTTTAGGTGGTCCAATGGATACATGGATGGAAAAAAAATATCCATGGTTAATAAATGAAAAAAAATCAATAAAAGAATTTGTAATAAATTTGAGAAAGCCTTTTTTAGGTATTTGTTTAGGTTGTCAATTATTAGGAGAAGTTTTAGGTGCAGAGATTAGGAAATCTAAAAATCCAGAAGTTGGTATATACGAAGTTAATTCTAACAAAATTGTAGATGAAGATAAAATTTTTAACTTTTTACCTAAGAAATTTGAGGTTTTGCAATGGCATAGTTATGAAGTAAAAAAAAAACAAGATGAAAACTTTAAAATATTAGCATCATCAAAGAATACTTCCATACAATTATTTAAATATCGTGAACATGCCTATGGCATGCAATTTCATTTAGAAATAAAAAGTGATACTATTGAAAGGTGGTGCAAAATAAATTCTAATAAAAAATATTTAAAAAAAAATTTTGATAACGAAAATATGTCAAAGCTAATTAAAATTCCCAAAGCTAAAATTCAATCTATTGAAAATTTATGTAAACGTTTTGTAGGTAATTTTTGCAGGATTATCTCAAAATAAATTTATTTAACAGTATAGCTTAGCAAATCAACTTCAGCATAATGTTGTACAAAATAAATATTTTTTAATTTTATCTTTTCATACTAGCATGTTGTAAAACTATCTCTTCTGAAATTTCTTTTGCTTCTGGTCTTTTTCTAATTGACCAAATCATATCCTTGGCAAATTTAGTTCTCAACTTATTATCAATTATTGGTTTAAAGTAATGTTTACCTAGCGTAAAACTATATTCTTTTTCTTCCAAAAAATTAATCTTCCATGGCTCATGAATAAGATTATCTGGGAGGTTTTTTAACTCTGGAACCCACCTTCTAATAAACATACCCTTTGGATCTTGATCGTATGATTGTTTAATTACATTATAAATTCTAATCGTATTGATTCCAGTAGTCCCTGACTGCATTTGTATCTGTGGGTAATGAATACCTGGCTCATAATCTGTAAATTGGTTAGCTAAAAACTTTGAAGTTTTTTTCCAATCTAACCAAAGTTGATAAGATGCAAATGATACAATCATTGCTCTCATTCTAAAATTTAACCAACCTTTAACATTTAAGAATCTCATGCAAGCATCTAAAAAAGGAAATCCTGTTGATCCCTCTTTCCATCTGTCAAAAAAAGAAGGGTTAAAGCTATTCTCTCTTAATCCATTGTAGAGTGGATGTAAATTTGCATACTCGATTTTAGGTTCATCGTATAATTTTTGAATAAAATGACAATGCCAGGCTAATCTTTTTTTGAAGGAATTTATAGAAATCTTTTCAACATTTTCTTGTTCTAAAATTTTTTTTATTCTTTTTATTATAAATTTTATAGAAATTGTTCCAAAGCTTAAATGTGGACTAAGTCTCGAACAAGAGTCCTCAGCAGTCAATGGACTAGACATTTTTTTTGAGTAGTTTTTGTGCCTAGCATTTAGAAAAGAATTCAGACAAGTATGTGCGTTATTTTCTCCGCCTCTCTGAGAACTAGATTTATAGAAGTTAAAGACTGAATTGCCTGCATCATCCTTCAAAAAATTTTTTGTTATAATATTTGGGCTTAATGAATTATTTACAAATTTATGCCAATTAGCTGACCACTTTCCTCTCACTCTTTTGTCAAGTTGTATTCCAAACTGATTTTTTTGAATCCAGTTAACTCCTTTTTCTATTAAAAATGAATTAACTTTTTTATCTAACTTGTTAAAGTAATCTCCTTTGAATATTTTGTTTGAATAGATATAACTAATTTTATGTTTTTTTAATAAGTAATCTAAAATTTCAGTTGTTTCTCCTTTATAAATATTAAGACTAGTATTAAATCTTTCTCTAAGGTTCTCATTTAAATTCATCAATGAATCATTCAAAAAACTTAAATGAAAATCACTAGTGGTGTTGAGTTTTAAAAAACCTTCATCTAATATGAAAATAGGTAAACATAATCCATTTTCTGATGCAGAAAAAAAAGCTTCATTGTCCTTTATCCTAAGATCATATCTAAACCACATTAACGAATTTTTCATAATTTAAACTTTTTATTTATCATACCTTACCAATTCACTAATCAGTCTTTTTTTGTATCTTCTTTGTCTTCTCGTAGCCGCAGAAGGACTTGATCTCCAATCAATTCTTTTATCTTTTACAATGATTTCCAAATCACAGGCTTTTTCAATGAGAAGTGCGTCTCTTTCATATGTTCGTTTTGTCATATAAAAAAAATGGTAACTTTTGTCGAAAAGTCTATTAATAATCTCAAGGTTTATTTTCTTAGATAAATTTCTTTAAACAACTAATTATATATTGTTAATTGAAGTAAAAATAATTAGATACTTTATTATGACCCTTAAACTAAAAAAACTATTTTTAATTCTAATTCTATTTGGATCTTTAGAAGTACACAGTAAATCATCTAATATTCTAAAGTTAACCTGTGAATATGATCCAAATTTAATTAAAAAAAAAACAAAAGATATTGGTTTTTTAAATAATGAAAATCTTGAT
>MDTA01173612.1_pt1 | contig 11626 bp, 13 predicted proteins | sample 811151 | NCBI WGS metagenome assembly MDTA01 (sample SAMN05326648, study PRJNA326480) | marine metagenome | isolation source: seawater | place: Indian Ocean: South | collected 2010 | reverse complement strand
TGATGGAGCAGCAGTACAGGCCATTAGAGTTCCATCTACTTACGCTGTCTCTGGTAACAACATGAAAGTTACTACTGGAGAGCATTTTGGAAAGATAACAGCAGGATCAGCCACAGCAGCAGCAACACTTGATGTTGGTGTGTACGAGATGAATACTTCGGGCAGCAGCTTCAGTTTTGAAGAAAGCTGGCTCCAAGGAGACGCTATCCCTGCCATCGGAAGTGGTGTGGATGTCTCCGCAGGAGTTGTAGCTGATATGCCAGCCTTCGGAAATACAGTTGTCACCTCTGGAGGCGTAGCTGGAAATTTAGCTGGAACGATTACAAGTGCTGGAGTCGTTACCATCACTGCTGGAGGAGCAGGTACAACAGCGACAGGACAATCAAGTTCAGAAATAACTGTTAAATAGTGCATAAAATATATAAGTTATTATTGCTTATATCCTTTACAGGAACTAGCGTTTCTGCTGTTCCCGTTGTGCCAACCTTCTCAACTGGTACTCTAAACAGCAGACAAGAAACTAAAACTGTGGTGAATGAAACTATCACCTCAGTTGATTACCGTTCAGGATATGAATACGTTGTCTCTGGGCATAATATCGAACCACTAAATACAAACACTATTTCACCTAAAGCTGTATTAAATACACCTCAAACAGTTGACAACATCACCTTTACATGGACATCAGTAGATGTAACGCCAGCAAACAAGCCCGACTGGGGAATAAAAACTGCTGGCAACGCTTTTTCATTCACAGAGACACTAGCCAATCCTGGCCTTTCAAATGTAACAACAATCAACCGAACCACTACAACAGAATCCTTAGTCGAATCGGTATCTGTCTTTACTCAATAACATTTAGTCAACCAGTATTTGCAAACTCAACAACAATAGCCTCTCCAAGTGCAACATCACAAGGCTCGGTAATTAATCAAGGTATCCAGGTTCAGTCGGGAAGCTTTATGTTTCAAGAAGTAGGTGATGGAATCCGTTGCAGTGGCACGACTCTTACAATTAATCCCTTCATTTCTAAAGTGAATACTTGGAAAGATCCGTTTGAACCTTATTACCAAGAAAATGTATATGATGATAGTACAGATGATGACGGTAATTTAATAAATCCTGGTGGAGTTTTATATACAAAACCAGTTAGAACAGGGCAAGCTAAAAATAACTTAAGTTTTAATTATGGTATTACAGCTACGATTGCCGTTCCACTAGATAGACGCATGACTAATAACTGCGTAGCTGCTATGAATACAAGAGTAAAGTATTTAGAACAAGCCTATAAAGCTAAAAAGTTAGATTATGCTTTGGGACGTTTAAAAGTATGTGCTGAGCAATTAAAACTAGGTGTTGTTTATGCAAAAGACAGTCCTAGTTATGTTGTTTGTGAAGATGTAAGACTAGTCAATCCTCCTAATACATTGCCAGATCACACTCATAGTATTGAGGTGACTGAAGTTACTTCCGAGAGTCTCTCTGATCCTTTTTCCTTTCAGCGAGGGACTTTACAGGAGGTTTCTTCCCCCGAATAGCTAACAGCTTCTTAGTAATCTTCTTGGAAAATGATTTAACCTGCCCTTTAACTTGCTTTTGAAAGAATTTTGCTATTGGCTGACCAATAACAGTAACACCAATAACTGACGTAACAGCAATCACAGATGTATTTACAAGAACAGTAGGTTGTGGAGCGTAATTACCTGCTATTTCTATAGGACTTAAACCTTCCCATACTGTTTCACATTTACCTGTAAGCTCATCTCTTTTCCAGCCTTTAATTCTTGCAAGTCCGCCTTTACCTAACGAACCAACAGGAGTTTTAGCAAGTGTGTCTAACGGTGGGCAAGGCAGAATATCTGCAATAAACTCTCCATCAACATCTGGAATTTTAAACTCTTGTTGCCCTACATCGGTATCTCCCTTCTCGTCATTTTCGCTATTCTCTTCTTCCACTTCCTTTCTCTGATTCCCTTTTAACTTTGGAATAGGTGGAACTATTTCTGGCTCTTCTGCTTTTACAGGTCCAACAGCAGATAGTCCGTCCCAATCAACAGCCATACTCTCAAGCGTTGGTACGTTTCCATCGCAGACATAGAAATTTCCAGCAGGATCTGTAGTAACTAAATTTTTATTTTTTAACGTCCTAGCCCTTACACAGCCAGGCATTTGAATAACTGGGAAACCTATATTGCTAGGTATTTGTGGGTTTGATGTACGGATTATTGTTGTATCAATTGAAGCGTCTGGTATCTCTCTAATTCCAATTTCTTCTATTTCCATTTAAGTAAAAGAAAACCATCCAGTAATAATGTGTTTTTCTAAAGTATGGCTAACTCTTCCACGGTGAGTATGTGTCCAATCACAAGGCCAAATAATTGTATAGCCTTTTTGGGCTGGTATATAAAGATTTTGATGAAACCATTCAGTGCCACCATCAGGGACATCATTAAGATACGTCATCCATGCTAAATGCCTATAAACAGTATTAGGTGAAGCATTAGTTCTTTCTGTATGCCAAGCTTTATAACCACCTGACACTGGATAAGATTGCATCCTCATGCCTTGCATTAGTTCAAATCTTGATGTCTTGCAAAAAGGAAATTTATTACAATAGCTATTTAGTACTGTTTGTAATGCTGCTAAAAAGTTTTGAATATGTGGCACATTTATTTGATGAGGGATATATAAATCAACAGAATCTTTTACGTTTTTATCAACATTAATATCACCCTTACTATTATAACTTTGACCTTTTGTAACAGGCAAAAATGTCTGTTGCTTTTTAAATTCTAATAAGTTATCACATATTTTAATGTCTATAAAATCACCCCAAACAAAATCAGTACTCTTTTCTTTTTCCACTTTATTTGAACCAGTTAGTATCTAAGGTTGAATCATGCCCAGTGCCAAACTTTCCAACAGGGAAAAAATTACAGGCTAAAGATCTTCTTGGAATTGATGATTTGAACGGAGGATGAAAATGTTTTAGATAACTAGGAAAAAATAACATTAATCCCTTTTTAATAGGAGCTACATACGACACACAAGTAAATGGATTGTCATTCTTAGTTTGAACAAACCAACCATTATTTAATTGTTCATTGATTGGATTAGTAAAATGCAATTGAGCATGATCTTCTGAACAAGTATCAAAGTATAGAACAGATGAATACAAGCAATTTCTATGATTATGTATAGCCATCTCTTTACCGTCTTTATTTTCAGTAATCCATGATGTTGTTATCATCCATTCATGAGGAACTCCAAGAATACTATTGACCCAAGAAGCAAAAATATCTGTTATAGCTTGCTTTGTCTCTAGGTTTTTATCTAAAATTCTCCAATCAATATCTTCTTTAGCCTCCTTAAATTGTTTATCTTGATCTTGCATCATTCCTTTGTAATCTTTTAATTGATCACATATTTCATCAGGAATTTGCACAGCACCTATTGGAATACAAAAAGCACTTACAGTATTAATTTCTAACTCATTAGCAGTCATTCCATTGACCAGCAAGATCACTACTTAAATTGCCAACCTGCTTTCTTGCTTGCCCAAAAAATATTCCAGCTAATACTGGCCCTACTATTGGAACGCTGGCTATAGCTGGTGTTACTTGAACGCTTGCACTATCAGCAATCAGTTGACCATTAGAGCGACCTTGTGCCATTTTTTCAATACAGGCAATCTGATCTGCTGAAAGTTTTCCGTCCTGTCCTTTCGGATAGATTGCAAATTGAGCTACATCTTGTTTATGTGTATATCTCTTCTTAATCCCACCATTAAACGTAGGCTTGGAATCATCAATGATAGTTGTGACTAGCTTTGGATCGTGCTGCTTAGAGTTAAACATCCACTCTTCTGCACCATCAGGCTTAGTCTCACTCCTGATTTGAATTGAACTATAAGGAGTACTAGAAAGCTTGGCAATGTCTGGAATGCCAGAATCTTTACGAGCCAGAAGATTAAGGCTCATAAAGTTTGTAGCAATTAAACCACCGCCTAGAACAAGAGAAGTTAGGCCGTTAAATGACTTAAATTGAATCACTTAGTAAAAGGATTAACAGGGCCAGTAGCTGAAGGCATTTTTGGAATAGATGGCATTGCTCCTTTAACAAGAGCAGGCAATTGCTTTTGCACTTCAGTCATTATGGATTCTGTAATCTTGCCACGATTAAAGTAAGCAAACGTACCACCAGCTACCGCCAACACTAGAGCAGTAGCATTTATATAGGTAAGAACCTTAATCATCCAATTTCATCCAGGTTAGCCTTTAGTAATTGAGCTGTTTTGGCTTCTAATTTTGCTTGTCCCTCTTTCCATTCAGCAGCTTTTGTCTCTTGCTCTACTTGTAATTGCTTGACTTCTGCTGCAAGGCTTAAACGATCAGACATGAAAATAATACATTTACCGAAATTATAAACCTATTTTGCACATCTACAACTTACGCTCAATTTTTGAAGGCCACCAAGGTAAAGCTAAGTTTGATTTTGTCCCGTCTTGTAGTTCTTTCAAAAGATCGTTTACTTCTGTTTCCATTTCATTAACTTTTGTTGTTCCTAAAACATCCTTAGCCCACCCACAACAGATTTCGTCTGTTAAAGAGTCGAAATCAATAAAATTTTCACTATCTGGACTGCTTAAAGTTACTCTTCCATATTGAAAAGTAACTTCTGTGCCGCTAACTCCATTCCCTCGTTCAATCTCTCCTACAAGCAGTACGTCCATCGTTTTACAAACGTTAGACAAACCTCCTTCAGTAGGAACCTTATCGATGCAAGTAACTAACCAAGTTAAAGCCATTGTTTTTGTTAAAAAAGTTTAAAAGCAGAGTGAATAATCATTGTTATTCATCTGCTGTACGTGTAGATGGGAAAGATCTTTCATCGCCAGGCCAAATAATACGAATAGCTCCAGGTGCAGCCGTACCATTACCTGCTGCTCCACCTCCATAGCTACCACCAACACCTGATTGTGCACCATCCCCACCACCAGAACCCCCGTATCCTGGACCACCTTGCCCTCCAGCATTAGGAAATCCACTACCACCAATACCACTTGAACCTTCTCCAAGAACACCTACTCCACCTCCACTAGTTCCTCCACCCCAGCCAGCACCACCTCCGCCGCCACCGCCACCACTACCGCTACCAGCAGCACTAGCATTCCAATAACCTGTCATAGATCCACCATAACCACCAGAGCCAGAATATCCACCAGCACCACCACCACCGCCTCTCAACAAGCTGTGATTACCATCACCACCGTTTCCTCCAGAACCTCCACCATCACCTTCCGAAGAAGTAGGAGCAGAACCGCCAGTACCCACTTGAGTAGAAGAAGAACCACCACCCCCGTTAGCTTCTACATAGTTACTTGAACCTGATTCAAATTGAACATACGAATCTCCACCAGTACCGACTCCAGCGGCTCCAACCGAGACTGTATAAGAAGTTCCAGGAACAACAGAGCAATTATTTCTATAAGATAAGCCGCCGCCACCGCCACCTTTTTGACCAGCGGTACCACCACCACCACCTACTGCAACTACTGACACCGTAGTAACACCAGCAGGGCAAGTAAACGTTCCATTAGCTGTAAAAAGTTCTTGTCCAGGTTGGACTGCTCCAGCTTGCCCAATAAATAACTGTTGAATAATTGCCATATTATGAAACTCCTGCTCCTGATACGTAAACAACAGTGCTACTTGCCACAATCAAGGTCGCAAGTCCTCTACTGGCAAGCGTTCTTGTTCCTGTAGTTTGATCAGAAGAGTTGTACATAGTGCCACCAGTATGAGCTATCGATACGTTTCCTGACGTATTATTAACAATACTAAAAACGTCCCCAACAGATAAATTTGCTGGAACGATGGTAATTGTGATACTTGCTGTGTTACAAAGAATATGTTTACCTACATCAGTAGCAGCAAGCTCATAATTGGCTGTTTTAGCTAGCTGAGGAATATTGCCAGGAGAATGTGTAAGACCTACTAAATTAGATCCTTCTTTTACATATAATTTGTCTTGATCTTCTGCATAAACAATTTCACCATCTCCAAGATCAGAAATGCTGCTATTTAAATTTGAATAAGAACCTCTAGCGATTCTTACGGGAGTTCTAGAACTGGGTGTTGGCATAATTAAGTACCGAAGTCGCCTCCATCAAATACTTGTGTTGATGACACTGTACTCGAACCATTATCAAAATTGCCACCATCTATAAGAATTACACTACCTGCTGCATCTTGCCAGCTAGGAGCTGCACTTGCACCGCCTGAAGTTAATATCTGTCCACTTGTTCCGTAATTAGCTCCACCGACTCCTAATTGGCCTGAAGATCCGAAGCGGAATTTTTCTGAAGCACTAACACCAAACTGTCCAATATAAAATATTACATCAGAACTTGCATGTCCAGATGCTATGTCTAAATCAGTATTAGTACCTTCATGACCAGTGATAGATTGAGTTTCTGTCCTACCAGCTACTGTAAGAAGGTTTCCAGGAGAAGCATCCCCAATACCAACCCGATTATTTGTAGCGTCAACGTGAAGTGTATTTGTATCGACTGTTAGGTTTCCACTAATGCCAAGTGAAGTAAGCGTTCCAACAGAAGTGATCGCAGATTGAGCAGCACCCGTAACACTTGCAGCCGTTCCAGTTGTGTCTTGGTTGAGTGTTGGAACCCTAGCTGCTGCAATCGTTCCAGAAGATATATTTGATGCGTTTAATGCACTTGATGAATCAAGAACAGTCGAGAAGCTGGTTCCATTATTTGATGACCATCTAAGAGTTGCTCCTACAGACAGAATCGTTGAATGTTCTACGTTTTGAGTAAAAAATTCTCCAGCACTAGCCTGCCAAATCAAATAAGCCTTTAAAGTTGTATCTTCGTAATAAGTAATTCGAGGCTCAGTACTGCCTTTTAGTTCTATCTTTGTTCCACCAGCACCACTACCATCAATTATTAATGGAACAGGAGTAGAACCAGATCCATGACTTATTGTTAGTCCTCCTGTAAGAGCTAAATCAGTTCCATCAAAAGTAAGGTTAGCTTCTCCAGTTAAAGTATTAGTTGTTCCAGTAGCAGTAATAATTCTGTTATCTGACTGATTATTAATTGTTATCGCAGCAGGAACAGCAGACCAAACTGGGTCAGCACCTGAACCTTGCGTCTTTAAGAAATACCCGCTTGTACCAGCAGCTAATCTTTGATCTCCAGAAGCATCTCTAAATAAAATGTCTCCTTGAGTTGTTAAAGGAGTTGAATACTGAGAAATACTTCCCCAAGTATTATCACCTCTTAAATAAGTGGAACTTGAAGTTGTCCCACTTCCTAATCTCGCTGCTGCAACAGTTCCAGAACTTAAATTCGATGCGTTTAATGTTGTTAAAGAAGCACCTGAACCACTAAAGGTAGTCGCTGTTGCTGTTCCTGTTATCGTTACACCTGTTGCAGTAGTTTCAAGCTTTTTAACAGCCACACCAGCAGCATTCCCGTCGTAAAGTTCGACTGAACCATCACGATGAAGCCAAAGACCAGGCTCACCTCCTTTAGGTTCAAGTCTTATATCTCCTACTCCGTTTTGAATATATAAATCGGTGCTGTTATGGAAAAGAGTACTAGTGCCAAACTGAGCCTTGGCTTCATTTTCAAATATCAAGGAATCTGCTGACCGATCAAAAGTTATATCTCTACCTGTTGTCGCTCCCTCAAAAATGACATCACCAGTTAATGTTCCACCTGTTAAAGGAAGCTTAGTATTGTCAGTTGCGTTATCTGTGCCCCAACTTAAATTTCCTGATCCATCTGTCTTTAAGAACTGATTTGCACTTCCATCACCATCAGGAAGAGTCCAAGTAATATCAGCCGTTACAGAATCAGGAGCTTTTAAACCTAGATAATTTGCACCGTTTGAATCTGCTTCGCTAAATCTAACTTCTTTCGCATTATCAAGTATTAAATTGCCAGTCATTGTGTCACCAGCTTTTTCAACCGCAGCATTAGCAGTTGTATTTGCTGTATTAGCTAAGTCATAAGCAGTTTTAACAGCGTTAGGAGTGGCAGCAGTAGTGGCAGAAGTTGAGCTTGTGCTATCCGTTAACTGCAAGACACCGACAGCACTTGTTGTTCCAGTGGCAATCTTTGATCCTGTAATTGCAGCCGATCCAGATATGTCAGCGTCAACAATGACTCCAGCAGCAATAGCTGTGAGTCCTGCATTGTCTATGCTTATGTCTCCTGTTACTGCAACTGCTGTTGCCTCATTTGAGGCATTACCAACAAGGATTTGAGCAGAAGTTAAAGCAGCTAATTTTGTAAAAGCAATTGCAGCATCACTCTTTATATTGACATTCTGAATTGTGTCATTAGCAATCATTGTGCTATTAACAGTTCCAGTATCTCCACTTGTAATTACTGTTCCAGTTACGTTAGGCAAAGTAATAGTTTTATCTGACGTTGTTGGATCGGCAACTGTTAAAGTTGTTTCATAAGCATCAACAGTAGACCCTTCAAATACAAGGCTTCCAGTATTACCAATTAACACCTGACCTGTAACAGTACCACCAGCTTTTGCTAGTTTTTCTGTCTCTAATTCTTGAAGTGCATCTTGCAAATTAGTCGCACTAATTTGTCCATAAGGTGTGAAAGTAATGTTACTCGCAACTTGCCCAGCTACGGTCTGCGATAAATCGACCTCATTCCATGATGATCCAGCACTATTTGTTACTCCTAAAATGTAATCAGGTGGAGCAAAAGCAATAGCTGGAGCAGGAGAAGCTGGCGTTCCAGAAGTTGCTACTACAACATAAACACCGTCTGTAGTCGATGAAGGAGTAGGTAGATTAGATCCAACTGCCAAACCAGCCGCAATTCCTGCGGAGGTAGTTGCTACCATCTGGCTCGTACTTGCGTTGTAGGTTCCACCAAAAACGAGACTTCCTTTGGTTAAGGTAGTAATTGCTTGCCAAGCGTTGCCGTCCCAGATGAACGCATCTTCAGAAACAGTATCAAAAAGAATTTGACCTGAGAACTGAGCTGTTGGATAACCGCTTTGAGCTATAGATTGAAAGACTGCTGTAGAAGTATTGCTTAGTTTTGTGCCATCAATTGAATCATTTGCAATTCTCGCAGCATCAAAACTTCCACTTGTTATTTTGCTTGCAGCAAGATCAGGAATTAAAGCTGCTGTTAATGCTGCACCTGCTGTTGCTACACCCTTATTATTTACAGTGATTGATTGATATGTTCCAGCACTAATTCCACTTGTTGAAGTCGCTAGATTTCCTGAACCATCAACAGTTAATCCTCCTCCAGATGTGATTTGAACTGCACCTTTGGCACTTGTTGTTGATACTGGGAGGTCGCTGGCTACTAAAGCCGTGGCAGCAGTGATTTGACCAGTATTTGAGAACGTGATTCCAGAAACAGTTGCACCAGTTACGCTATTTGACAGAGATAACGCACCAGCTCCGTTAACCGCTAAACCAGTACCAACAGAAACACCACCAACAGCAGAAGTAGTAGCAACAGGTAAATCAGCAGCAGCAAGAGCAACAGTTCCAGTGATGAGTCCTTGAGCGTTATATGTAATACCTGATCGAGTAGCAGCAGTGATTACGTTATTAATTCCAAGATTGCCACTAGCTACGTTTAATGAACGATCCAGATTAGAAGTATTGAATTTTGCAGCAGTAATTGTTCCGTCAGCAATCTTCGCATTAGTTACAGCGTTTGCAGCGATTTTTGCCTCTATAACGGCATTACTTTCTATGGCTCCAGAGTCAACAGCATTATCAGCTAAAGCATTTGCATCAACAGCGTTTGCAGCAAGTTTTGTACTATCAACAGCATCATTATCAAGTTTTGCAGTTGTAACAGCACCATCAGCAAGAGTTCCAGCTTCAATTGTTCCTGAGAGCTTGGCGGTTGTTATAGCGTTATTTGCTATCTGGTCTGTTCCAATTGTCAGGTCTGCTATTTGAGCACTTGTAATCGTGTTATTAACAATATTTCCAGCAGCAATAGTATTGCTTGCAATTTTGGCTCCAGTAATTACTCCACTAGCAATTGCATTTGCATCAACAGCGTTATCTGCAAGTTCTGTGGCAGTAACAGAATTTGTTGCTAATTGAGTCGATGTAATTCCACCTGCTGCAATCTTTGCTCCAGGAATATCTCCATCACTTAAATTTAATTTTGCATAAGCAATTGTTGTATTAGCAATTTTGTCATTATCAACAGCAAGATCAGCAATAGCAGCATTATCTACAGCATTATCAGCAAGTTCAGAAGCAGTTATCGCATTAGCGGCTATTTGTGTAGCAGTAACAGTATCGTCAACTAACTTTGCTCCAGTTATCGTTGCGTTTGCTATCTGAGTCGCAGTTATTGTTCCGTTTGCAATCTTTCCAGCAGTTACAGCTAAATTCTGAATTGTTGCTGTCGCTACAGCATCAGTAGCAAAGGGAGTAGCAACCTTGGCAGCAGGAATATCTCCAGAATCTAAAAGTGCTACAGCAGCAGCTACTAAGTCTTTTACAGTTACTTTTTTCGTCTCGGTAGCACTGAGATCCGCTAGGGCTAATACATCAGTTGCTTGAATACCAGCTTCACCAAGGGCAGGTAAAGCACTTATCTGAAGATCAGCCATTGACTACTATCTAAAAACCATTAGCAATAGTTTAAACCTGTTCCTGCAATATGGGACTTTGATTTTCTTGAAGAACCTTATCTGAGTCCTCCTGAAGGATGTAACCAGCAGTATCACCAGTCTTTAAACGAATAACTCCATTAGTTACAAATTCAATTCTTGTATCTATAACTTCAGCAGCATTAACACTTACAGCAACATTAGTAATGATGCAGTTAGCCTCATAGTAAACACTGTTCTTTTTATTATTTGAATCACGATAAAGATAAAATAAACCATCGAAATCTGAACCTTGTTGTGTTCTAACAATTAGTTGAGCCAAATAAAACGCAAACTCAGACTCAGCTCCATATTCATTTTCTCTATCTGAATCGTAATAACGATGCTCCCAAATACAAGTCATGGAGCCTTGGCCGCTAATCAAACCAGCCTCATATTGATTTCTAAATTCATCTCCAAGATTTGTTAAATCAACTTGCTCTCTACTCGTTGTCATTTCAAAATCTCGAACATTGGCAACGTGCCTAAATCTTTCATTTGTAGTGCTAATTAAAATATCTTTGGCTGCACTAGGAGCAACAAGAGCTAAAGCATTAGAAGTTAATCCTTCAATTGCTTTTGCAAAAGAATCAAAAAGTCTTAAACCACCAACAGGATCAACATTTATAAACCATTTGCCATCTGGATAGTAATCACTCGTAGCTGGATCAATATGACCATCAACAAGTTTCAAAGGTGATTTATCAGCAGTTTCTATAAAAACCTCATCTCCTGTAAGTAACGATCCAGAGCTATGGTCAACACTGAATCTTTTCGTTGAAGTGTTTACATCAAAAGGATCTAACTTCGTCTGCAAAGCAGCTTGAAGTGCATCTCTTTTAAGGGCTATTTCACCCGATTGCCCAAAATAAACACCCATGATTTAGATAGATACTTCTGTAGGTGCTCCATTTGATTCCCAACTAATA
>MDTA01099593.1_pt1 | contig 11626 bp, 9 predicted proteins | sample 811151 | NCBI WGS metagenome assembly MDTA01 (sample SAMN05326648, study PRJNA326480) | marine metagenome | isolation source: seawater | place: Indian Ocean: South | collected 2010 | reverse complement strand
TGAGGGAGACCGCGAGCGTCACCATGAGGGAGACCGCGAGCGTCACCATGAGGGACACCGCGAACGTCACCATGAGGGAGACCGTGAGCGTCACCATGAGGAGGAAAAACTACACCACTTCCTGAGACAACTAGGGGAACGCATTGCTCATATCGAGCGACGGCTGCAGCGACTGGAGGAGATGCAGCGCAACCAGCCGAGGGGACCGCAACGACCGCAGGAGGGGCCACGCCGTCCCCAGCAATCTCCCAGGAGAGGCCGATAGCCTCCCCCTTTCACACTACATTCTCCTGTAAAGGGGAGGGCTGCGAGGCCCTCCCTTTTCTTTTGCCTAGTTTAGCTGGAATCGAGCTACAAAAAAAGGGGAGAGCTGTCCGCTCTCCCCTTGAGATAAAATATTCCTGTAAGCCTAGGCCATGATCCCATGGATCGGCTTGGCTCCCTCGACCCCAACCAGTTTCTGGTCCAGTCCACCATAGAAGTAGCTGAGGTTATTGGGATCGAGCCCCATCCGATCAAGAACGGTGGCATGCATGTTCCGGACATGAAGGGTATCACCCACAGCCGCAGCGCCCAGTTCATCGGTCTCTCCATGAGAGACCCCACCCTTGATCCCCCCCCCGGCCATCCACATCGTGAAGCCAAAGGAGTTGTGATCTCGCCCGGTGCCCTTGGCGTATTCAGCAGTGGGCTGACGCCCGAACTCTCCACCCCAGACAATCAGGGTTTCATCCAGCATTCCCCTCTGCTTCAGGTCTGCAATGAGTCCCGCGATGGGCTTGTCGGTATTTCCGGCATGCTTGTTGTGATTCGCTTCCAGGTTCCCATGGGCATCCCAGTTGGCGTCATTGTGGGCACCACCCGAATAGAGCTGGATGAAACGCACTCCACGCTCCACAAGCCGCCGGGCCAGCATGCACTTTCGCCCGAAATCATCGGTTCGTCCTTCCCCGATTCCGTAGAGTTTTTTCACATGCTCGGGTTCAGCATCCAGGTTGATCGCTTCTGGAGCGGTCATCTGCATACGGTAGGCCAGCTCATAGCTGGAAACCCGTGAGGACAGGTCAGACTGGTCCTCGCGCAGACCCAGATGTTTCTGGTTCATGGTGCTGAGGTAGTCGAGCAGCGTCCTCTGCTGCTCCCGCGGCATGTTATGCGCGTTCTTGAGATTGAGAATGGGATCTCCCTGTGAGCGGAATACGGTTCCACCATAACTCGCGGGCATGTATCCGGAAGTCCAGTTCTTGGCTCCACTGATCGGACCTCCACTGTTTTCGAGCATCACTACGTAGCCCGGAAGGTTCTCGTTCACGCTTCCCAGGCCATAGTTAACCCAGGATCCCAGCGAGGGCTTCCCACTAACTACCGAACCGCAATTCATGTTGAGCATGGCGGACCCGTGAATGGGGGATTCGGCGGTCATCGAGTGGATGAATGCGATGTCATCAACCCGCTTGGCCAGATGAGGAAACAGGGTCGAGACATGCTTCCCGGACTGACCGTGCTGGGAGAACTCCCATTTAGGGCCAACCACCCGTCCCTTGTTCTTCTTGCCGCCCCGCCCGAAGGTCTTCACGTCGATGGTCTTGCCATCAAGGGGATAAAGCTTCGGCTTGTATTCAAAGGTGTCCATGTGACTGGGGCCACCATACATGAAAAGGAAGATCACGGACTTGGCTCGCTGGGGAAGCATTGAGTCCTTGGGGGCAAGAGGATTTCCATAGAGACTGGCCGCGCCCGCCTTGTTGAAGAATCCGTCCTGAGCCAGCATTCCGGTGAGGGCGAGGGACGTGAAGCCTCCTCCGAGGTGGCGAATAGCTTCCCGGCGATTGACCTGGCCGCAGAAGGTGTTCTCTGGTTTGTTCATCGTTTTGTGGAGTTGGTTGTTAAAAGATGGGATGAGGAATGGGGATCAGTCGACGAAGAAGAACTCATTAAGGTTCAGGACAAGGAGGGCAAAGCGGTTGAAAGCATCTTCGGTAGAAAGCTTGTGCTCCCGCATCATCACTTCCACCAGTTCCATGCCGTAATCGAGTTCGCCTGCCGTAGCCGGGCGCGCGAGGGCGATTTCAAGTGCCAACCCAACCTGACGTCTCGGATCATCCGGGGCCTCCGCTCGCAGACGCTTGGCAAAGCTGACGGCCTCTTCATTGATGAATTCACTGTTCATCATGGCCAGGGCCTGGGTGGGAAGGATACTCCGGAAGCGGACCGGACAGGTCCCATCTGTATCGGCAAGATCAAAGTCCTGCAGGATGGGAGGAACCAGCGAGCGCTTTACCTTGGTGTAGACACTCCGCCTCACCTGGTCCTCCTCAGATGACCTCCCCCATTTTCCACCCTTGGTAGAGGAGGTGGCAAGATACTCTTCGGGCAACTTGATATAGACACTGGGCCCGCCCATCTTGCGGTTGAGCCTTCCGGTTGTCATCAGGACGGAATCACGCAGTTCCTCAGCCGTCAGACGACGCATGTTGAAGCGCCAGAACCATTTGTTGTCGGGGTCCTTGGCCAGTCCTGCCGTCTGTCCCCGCGAGGACATCTGGTAGGCCTGCGAGAGCATGATTACCTTGTGCATTTCCTTCAGGCTCCACTTCCTGGTCACCAGTTCAGTTGCCAGCCAGTCCAGAAGCACCGGATGGGAGGGACGCTCGCCGAGGTAACCGAAGTCGTTGGGGGTGGCGCAAATTCCGCGACCAAAGTGATGCTGCCACAAACGATTCATGATGACCCGGGAAGTCCTCGGATTGTCCGGCTTGATAATCCACTGGGCCAGGGCAAGCCTGCGACCGCTCGTGTTGCGCCCATGAGCCGGGGGAGTACCGTTCAACTCCTCTCCTCCAAAGATGGAAGGAATCCGGGTGATCATTACCTTGTCTCCCTTGACGTGGGGGTTGCCACGCTGATGCACGTGAAGCGCAGGAGGAGTCTTGCTGTGCTCCTGCACGACCTGGGCATCCACGCTGGTCGGCTTGGGCCGCTGCTGCGCGTGCCGGGCAATCTGCTCCTTGAGCTTCTTGCGTTTGTCGAGAAGCGCCTTGTCCACTCCCTTGGCCTTCGACATCGCGAGGGCCACGTCCATGGTAAACTTGTCTCCCTGGTGCGCCTTGATCCCGAAATCAAAGGACTGCCCCCCCTTGGTCTGTCTCACATGAACGGTCACTACGTTCCGCCCGGTCTGAAGGGCGGAGAGGAATTTCTTGTCTGCATCGAAATCGCGGTAGGCGGGCAGGACCCCGGTACGCTTCAGGACGAGTTGCCCGTTAAGATAGAGATCAACATCCTCATCATGGATCAGGGACAGCCTGAGTTTCTTGGGAATACTCTCGAGCAGGAACGTTCCCTGGGCCCAGAGTTCCTTGGTTTCCCACTTCGTGTTGACCTTGATTCCAGGGGTGCCTTCTTTTCCGAACCCCGCAATCCCTTTCTTCCACTTCTCGTTCTCGGCCCGGAAATTCACCGCAGACCAGTTATCTCCCGGCTTACTGGTGGTATAGAACCACTGAGAGGGGCTCGACTCGCGACCATCTCCGAGGAGAACAAGGAACTCACCATCAGAGCTGCTGAGTCTCCCCTTGAGGCTCGGGAACGCCTTGACCAGTTGCTGGCCAATTTCCGCCTCTGCACCCTTGAGCTCGACCTTGAACCTCTCTCCATCCTGATCATGTTTCCGCAAAGCGGCCTGATAGCCTTCATCTCCTTCACCACCGCCTACTTTTTCGATATTGGCCCCGCCCTTGCCTGGTTGCTTCATCCCGCGGAAGAACGCCATCATGCTGTAATAGTCCTCCTGCGAAATAGGATCGCCCTTGTGGTCATGACAACGCGCACATCCGACCGTCATTCCCAGCATTCCTTCGGTGGTAATGCGAAGGTCATCATCAAGGTTATCGAAAAGGTGCAGCAGGCGATCCGCAGGCTCGTCATCCCACTGCATTAGTCGATGGTAACCGGTTGCAATCATTGATTGGGACGTCGGTTTCTCAATCTCGTCCCCGGCCAGCTGCTGCAGGAGGAACTGGTCATAGGGAAGATCCATGTTCAGCGCATCAATGACATAGTCCCGATAGCGCCAGATGTGCGGCTTGTCGGAGTCACGCTCAAATCCATTGGACTCAGCGTAGCGAACGATATCGAGCCAGTGCCTGGCCCACTTCTCTCCATAGTGAGGAGAGGCAAGCAGTCGATCGATAACCTTTTCCCATGCATCAGGCGACTTGTCATTCTCGAAGGCCTTAACCTCTTCGAGCGTCGGCGGCAGTCCCGTCACGTCAAAGCTTGCCCGACGGATCAACTCCCGGCGTGAAGCCGGATCATTGGGCTTCAATCCATTGGCCTGAAGCTGCTTGTAGATAAAGGCGTCGATCGGACTTGTGCTCCAACTGGAATTATCGACCTTTGGCACTTCGGGCCGGCGAAGCGGCTTGTAGGACCAGAAGGCCTTGGTGGTCGCATTAACCTTGGTGATGTCCTCTTCCGCGGACAAAAAAGTCGCGGAAACGGCTACCAACGAAAAAATGAGCTGAACGTTCTTCATGCGGTGTTTGAAGGATGCCATCCGGGCAAGGTTGATTTTTATTCAGTGCGCCCAGAGGACGAACCCACGGCCTTCATGCCACAGTTTCGTTCACTATCTGAAACACACTAGCGAAATTAGGCCAAAATTTGGCACCCTCATACAGAAAAAAAGGTGCCACATGGGGGTGACCAAATGACCCGGTTTCCCCCGATTCTACCAAGAACCCGGGGTAGAAACAGGGACCCCGGGCGGCCATCATCCTGAAATTACGGTGGGAGCAAAAGAAAATCTCTTCATAACTCCCTCCTTGCCAATCCCGAATAAGCAATTCAGAGCCCTGCGGGATTCCGATCCCCCTACAAGCCCAGCCACATGCGACCCAGTGAAATGATAATGGGGATTGTAATAATCGCAGCCAGAGAGGTAGTCACAACAACATGCACTGCCGCAGCCGGATCGGCCCCGTAATGCCGGGCATAGACAACGGGCGTCACCGCACTGGGCATCGCAGCCTGAACCAGCAGAACCTGCTTGAACTCGGTTACCAGCGGAAGGAATTTGGCGAGGGCAAGGATCACCGCCGGCATGAGAACCATGCGGACCATGATGCTTCCCAGTCCGATACGCGGCGAGTAACGCTCCTTCCCCAGAAGATCGGAAATAACGGTCCCTATGAGAAGAAGGCCCACTGGAAAGGCTGCCAGTCCCAGCCAGTGAAGGAGGTTCAGGAAGGTCCCGAACAAAAAGGCTGCTGCCTTGGAGTTTTCCACCAGGACATCAATCCGGGAAAAGACAAGCAGAAGGCCAACGACCACCGCCACCATCGGTCCGGAAACAAACTCACGCGGCGACTTGAAGGGTTTCCCTCGCAGGATGAACATTCCCAGCGTCCAGACCCCTAGTTCAACCCCGAGACTATGGGTAAAGAGGAGGCCCAGAACCGCGGTCTCATTCTGGGGGAAGAATACCATGAGCAGGGGAATGGCTACATAACCATAATTCTGAACACCTGCCGTCAGGGTGAAGCTTCGCCAACCTGTCCCCTTCCGCAGGCCGATTAACCGGCCAATCAGGAGAGCCACCAGCAGGCCGATCACAATGATGGTGAATCCCACCCCAATGGCCGAAACCACTACCAGAGGATCACGCAACAACTCCGCACGCAGGACCTTGTCGAGGATCAGGGCCGGGTAAAGCACATGGATGACCAGCTTGGTGAGCCCGTCATCCATCTCCGGCCCAAGCACCCGGACACGCCGTAGCCCCCCTCCCACCACCATGAGGATATAGATCGGGATGACCGCAATCAGGATCTGTGGAAGTCCCTCCACGGGACAGAGATTACCCTCAGGGCGCAGAACTCAAAGCGGATATGATAAATCCGGAAAGAATCCTACTTCTCAACCTTCATGAAGTCCTCGCTCAGCCTGATCTTGGTGCCCTGTTCTGCAAGGCTGTCCAGTTCCTCCACAAAGAAACGGGTATTCACGATATAAGGGGACTCCCCCTCGGTCCAGTGCCCGTAGGTTGTCACGATAAAGGAGCCTATTTCATCAGGCAGTACCTCGACTCCCGGATAGGTAGTGTCGTGCCCCTTCTTGTTATCCAGGAGGCGAAGCACATATTGCCCCGGCATGCCCTCCACGAGATCTTCATAACGCCCGACCCAGGCGGTGCAATCCCCGTCAACCGGGGGTATGGCATTCCCCCTGGCATATCGACCCCGGAAAACTATCACGAGCCTGCCATCCGGGGCATAGCGGCAGGTATGACGATCACCAGTCAGGGTCACCGGCAGTTCGCGTGGTTTGCTCCAGGTCTTTCCTTCGTCGTTGGAAAACATGATGTGAGAGTTCCTTTGTCGGGAATTTTCCCGTAGCAGCATGGCGATCTGCCTGCCATCTGGTGACCGCACCAGGCCAGGTTCACAAAGGTGGACCCCGCTGTCGCTCTGCAGGGCCTCGGGATAAGACCACGTCAGCCCACCATCCCGTGTCACTGTCCGGTAGAGGCTGAACACCACTGGCCTGTCCAGCTTGCCTGCCTCCTTGAAAAAGCGCCCGTCGTCATGAAAGACACACATGTAATGCCCCTTCCCCGTCTTCAACTCCATGTGGCTCCCCATCACAACGATCCCTCCCCAGTCCCCTGCCTTTTTCAGTTCGCTCCAGGTTCTCCCCTCGTCCTCACTGATCGCATTGCGTGCCGGATATAGCCCCGACCAGAGAATGATCCGTTTCTTCCCATCCGGACCCGTCATCCGGTGCAGGGTGGGGACTTCCCTTGAAGTTTCCCAGGAAGCCGGGGTCGGCAGGCGTTCTCCCCAGCTGTTACCACCATTAACGCTGCGCTTGTATACAATTGCCCCCCGCCCATGCCCCTTGGGATATACCGCCAGAATGGTCTTGCCGTCATCGAGCAGGCAGGTCGAGACGTGACCGAGATATTGTCCTTTCTCACGATCAACCAGGGTAATCCGCTCGCTGTCCGTGGCCAGGTCGATCACTGTGATTTCGGGGGCCGCAAGGGAAAGTCCTGTCTGGCAGGCGATAAAGAGGCAGGCGTATCGCATAACGTATTCTGTTCTGCCTCCCGGATCGACACAATGAAATCGTGCTCTCCCCCTGGAAAGAGCTGCCCCTCGAGCGACGAACTCTTGTCTCCCCCTCGCTCCGGCGCTACCAGTGGACATGGCCGACGGAAAGCCCTGCTGCACTCCTTCCCGGGAAGGCAACGGCATTCCTTCTTCCGACGAACCCGCTCTTCCCCTCTCACCCGATGCTGGCTCGACGAAGGATATGAGTTACATCGAGGTTGGAACATTCCAGATGGGCGCAGAGGGACCCGAGTGCTGGGCCGCCGACGGCGAGGGACCAATACGGAAAGTATCCCTCGACTCCTACTTTCTGGATCGTACCGCAGTTACCAATGAAGCCTTCGCAGACTTCGTGGAATCGACCGGCTACCGGAGCGAGGCCGAGCGTTTCGGGTGGTCCTTCGTCTTCCACAATCAGGTTCCCAAGGCTCATCTCAAGCGTATCCGCTTCGATCGCGCCTTCGGCATCGAATGGTGGGCCAGGGTAGAAGGCGCCTGCTGGAAAAAACCGGGAGGTCCCGGAACCAACATCCGCAAGCGCATGGATCATCCGGTGGTGCATGTCTCCTGGCACGATGCCCGGGCCTTCTGCCAGTGGGCAGGTAAACGTCTGCCTACTGAGGCCGAGTGGGAGCGGGCCGCCCGTGGCGGTGAGGCATCCCGTATCTACCCCTGGGGAAACGAACTCACCCCGGGAGGCAAACACAGGTGCAATATCTGGCAAGGTAGCTTTCCAGAGGAGGACACCGCAGCGGACGGCCATGCCGGAACCGCCCCGGCCCGCTCGTATCCCGCCAATCAATTCGGCCTCTACAACATGATGGGAAACACATGGGACTGGGTCTCGGACTGGTTCGATTCGCGCTACCCCCGGCATGCCCCGGACGTCAACCCCACCGGACCTGAAAATGGGAATGAAAAAGTCATTCGCGGAGGGTCCTTCCTCTGCCATGAATCCTACTGCAACCGTTACCGTAACTCCGCCCGCACCAAGGTGACTCCCGACTCAACCACCTGTCACCTGGGCTTTCGCTGTGCCCTCGATCCTACTGAACAGGCCAACTGACCTGCTTCCCCTTACCGCACCTGGAAATCCAGAGGACCCGGCCCGCAGCTCTACTCCGGGACCTCCACCCAGCAACCCTGTTCGGCGGACTGCCAGCTCAACTCGGCCAGTTGCACTCCTTTTGCTCCTTCACGCAGGGTCCACGGGAAAGGCTCATCCGCCACCACATGCCTGAGAAAGATCTCCCACTGACTCTTGAAGGCATTGTCAAACTCCTCGCCCGGTCGCTCTTCCTTCCAGTCCTCGAAAAAATCAATCGGGCTTTCAACATCCGGATTCCATACCGGGGTTGGGGTGTCCGCCCGTGATTGCACAATACACTTTCGCAGTCCCACCGTGGCACTTCCCTCTGTGCCGTCCACCTGCATGGTAAAGAGTTCATCCCGCCGCACCCGCACACACCACGAGGAATTGAACTGACAAACCACTCCCGTCTCCGTCTCGAAGATGGCATAAGCTGCATCGTCAGCAGTGCACGGATAAGCAACTCCCTCTTCATCAACGCGCTCCGGAATATGTGTGGATGCGTGACTGAAAACACGGGTCACCCTCCCAAAAAGATTGTCGATCACGTAACGCCAGTGACAGTGCATGTCGATGATGATGCCCCCTCCGTCCTCCCTGCGATAATTCCAGCTCGGCCGCTGGGCAGGACGGTCAGGATCATGCCCCGGGTAAACCCAGTAGCCAAACTCTCCCCGCACCGAGAGGATCTCTCCGAAGAAGCCACTCTCACAGAGCGCCCGGAACTTCTGGATCCCGGGGAGCCAGAGCTTGTCCTGCACCGTTCCGTTCTTCACTCCGGCCGCCTCCGCCTTTTCTGCAATGGCGAGAGCTGCATCGTAGGAAGTAGCGGTGGGCTTTTCACAGTAGATATTCTTGCCCGCCGCAATCGCACGCTCCAGGAAACCAATACGGTAGGGAGTCCCTGAGGCATCGAAGAAGACCGGGCAGGAATCATCTTTGAGAACAGATTCAAGGTCCGTGGTATAGCGCTCCACCCCATGGCTTTTTGCCAGGGCTCGCAGTTTTTCCTCGCTGCGTCCGGTCAGGATTGGTTCCGGAATGATCCTCCGCTCTCCGCACTGCACTCCTCCCTGTTCGCGGATCGCCAGGATCGACCGTATCAGGTGCTGATTGGTTCCCATGCGCCCGGTGACGCCATTCATGATAATGCCAATACGGTGTTCGCTCATGGTCTCTGTTGGATCACGTGAGGAGAATGCCCGGTCTCACCTGCCGGAGTGAAGATGAAAGTGCCGGGGCCGCATTTCATCCTGAACGGTAAAGCTTGTCGTAGGCTTCAAGAATACGATCCAGAAACTCATTCTGGTCACGATTCCACCATTTCCGGGAAAATATCTCCACTTCCCGCCGCCCCTCAAAACCAGCCTCGTGGATCCATTTGTCAATCTCGCCCAGCGCAATGGATCCCTCACCCATGATTCCCCGGTCCAGCAGGATGTCCTCCTGGTCGGGCTTGAAATCACAAATATGATAGGCATCCAGCCAGCCGTGGTCAGCGCTGCGCTGCAACTGATCCTGCAGGTCGACCTCCCAGAACACATGATAAACGTCCACCGCCACTCCCACATTCGGCAGAGACAGTTCCCCGGCCAGGTTATTGGCATCCCTCAGGGAACAGATCCCTGAGCGATCACCTGCGTAGATCGGATGAAGCGGCTCTATGGAGAGCCGGATTCCCATCCGGTCTGCTTCCTGAGCAATCACCCCGATCCCATCGCGGATCTGCTCATAGTTTTCCCTCGCGGTCTGCCCCGGAGTAGCCCCGCAGACAAGCACCACCAGCGGCAATCCCAGGGCCTCGGCCTCCAGGAGACACTCGCGGTTCTTCTCAATCGCAGCCGCCCTCTCCCCGGCTGTAGCCCCGGTAAAAAAACCCCCTCTTACCAATGCCATTCCTTCCAGGCCGGCATCCGCCATATGCTTCCGGACTGAACAGAGATCTTCTCCTTCCAGCGTCTCCCGCCACACGGAAATTCCCCCGATTTCCCGGCGGGCATAGCCCTCTATACACTCCGACATGGACCACCCACGCGTGGTGAAGGTGTGGACGGCCAATTCGGGATAGGACATGATAATGATTGCTGCGATTGCTGGTTACAAACCTTCAGGGAATACCATGGGTCTTTACAAATTGTAGCCCAGTCGCAGGGCACAGTCCCGCATGATCTCTTCCTCCCAGTCGGGGCGACGTGGACAACTGGGATGGGGATCGCTGCTCGGGATCCGTTCCAGAAGGTGCTGGAAAACTGCACAGCTGTGCTTGTAGGCAGGCACCGGGGCCCTGAATCCGACGTTGCCGAGATACTGCAGCGCATCCGCCAGTTCATAATAACGCTCGTCCTCCTCCTCCCAGAGGCGATCGCGCTCCGCAAACTTCTCGGGACAGAACGCCGCCAGCCCAAGCAGGTAATCGGAGCCGTATTCTATCATGTCGATACCGAGGTCGTTTCCCGTGTAGATCCGGAACTCCGGACGCAACTCATCCCGTAGCGACAGGCGTTTTAATTCCTCCTCCCGGCTCAAGGAACTGTGCTTGATCCCAATGAGACTTGGAATGCCCATGAGACCCCGGACGACGTCCTCCTCATAAATCATCCCGAACGGAGCAAACACCCGGCCGAGCTCAAAGCCGATCACCGCCGGATATGGCTCACAGATCGAGGCATAGAGGTCCACGATCCTCTGCGTTTCCCACTCATGGAAACGGGTGGTCTGGAAAATCACCGGCGTTCCCCCGAATGAGGCGATTTCATCCATTTCCCTCCGGTAAAGATCCTGCAGGTCTCCCTCTCTTCCCTCCACGAAGGCCCCAGCCGCAAACTCTTTACCGCTTCCAAGAGTCTCCGTGGTCCATCGCAGGACCTCCGTCCTCTCGTGAGCCTCGATATAGTTAGCGTATCCGGTATCCATGTTGACCGCGCATCCAAGACCTGCTTCACCCGTCCGCTGCACGGCTTCCCGAAAAGCCGCCTCAGCCATTTTCCCATCCGCTTCAAATGGAAGCAGGCAGGCTGCCAGTCCCTCAACCCGCCGCCCCGGGCGCTTCCTTTCAAGCCAGTGCGGCACACTCATGGAGCTGTGATGGTTCCATGTAACGGAATCCGCAATATCAAAAACCTCATAACCTTATTTCGGTTGAGTTACTCTGTTCCGGCTGAACCCGGCCCTCCCCAAGGTAAAGATCCATTCGGTAGCAACTTTTCGACTCACCATGCTTTTCGAATTCAAATCAGGGAATTGAGGTTTCAGAGTGGGAAATTCAAACCTCACCCGGGAATCCTGAATGTCATGCCCACTTGCTCTCTTTTCATAGCCGTCTGCGTCTTCCTCCTTGCGGGACCTCTCGGTGCCCAGCAACTCAGGCATCCTCCGACCCGCCCCAACATCCTCTGGCTGGTGGCGGACGATATGAACTGGG
>MDTA01160485.1_pt1 | contig 11627 bp, 11 predicted proteins | sample 811151 | NCBI WGS metagenome assembly MDTA01 (sample SAMN05326648, study PRJNA326480) | marine metagenome | isolation source: seawater | place: Indian Ocean: South | collected 2010 | reverse complement strand
TCAGAAATCCTGAATATTTCAGAAATTGTGCCCTGAATATTTCAGAAATTGTGCCCTGAATATTTCAGAAAAAGGGCGGTATATATAACGCCGGTCATTCACAAAAGAATGTTTGCTCAGTTTGTAAAACCAGAACCGGCTCGTGATTTCGAAGAGACCGAAGGCTTCTTCGACCGTTTTAGAAGTGCGAATACGTTAAGGGGTAAATTTAAAAAACTTTGTGAGAAATTAAAGGAACCCGTACCCGCAAATATTGACAAGATGACAAAAAAAGAAATATTGGCTGCCATAAAAAAATTGAAAGCAAAATACCCCAAAACAAAAGGAGGAAGTGATCTTTGGAAAATGTTTTCGGATCTTTCGACGATCCTTAGCCAATAACTAAAATATATTAAGCATACTTTTTTTTTATGAAACGGTAGAACATTTTTTTATGAACATGGAAATACATGTGATTGCGACTATTTTATTAGAGTATTGTGGTACTTTAACCGATTGGTGTACAACTCGTACTTGTTGCAAGGATTTGTACAACATCGTGTCCGCCAAACCTTATGATTTAGAGGTCCTAGGACAGGGGTCATTCATTAAAACGGACAGATGTATGGCATGCCGCAAACGAACGAGTTCTGCGAAATGGCTCGTGTACAAAGGGTTGCCTCCATCCCATAGGCTGTACGCAGTGACATGCGATCATTACACATGTCGTATGTCGGCTATATTTTCCATGCTTGATTATTTGAAGCAGCATAATATCCACGTATTGTCAAGTCCATTTCAAGCCGAAAACGCAATAGATATACCTAGATCCAGCGGCAAAATAACAAAAGGTTTTTGTGTTACAGATTCGCTACAGAAAATACGAGGAATGTACCATATTATGGCACGATGGTCGGAAGGATTAGATCTTTATAGTAAGGCAATTCCGTGGTCGTACTATTTTACAGTACCGCCGCGTTTTATTTTCGAAAATAAAATTCACTAACTTTTTTTAAAGAATCTTTAAATCTTTTAAAAGTTCTTATATTTAAACACATTTGCATTTCGTCAACCATGGCATCTTTTATGAAACCCGACGATATGATTCCGGCCAATCTTCTTACGTTGAAAGGTCCTATGGGCCCAAAAAGATACGCATGGGAACCACCGCGCCAAATGGGAAATTTTCGCGCATACGATACCATTCCAAGGGTCCAGGTTGTCGCTCAACATCCGGAACTTGTACCAAAGCGTCAGACCATTGGTGCAGCTGGATTTGATTTAAGGTCTGCGGAAACATCGGTTGTGCCGCCTCGCGGGTCTGCCGTCATCGATACTGGCATTTCGTTGGCGTTGGCGCCCGGTACGTACGCGAGCATTCGCGGGCGTTCATCTCTTGCGTTTAAGAACGACGTCACGGCGTTTGAAGGCACCATTGACAGCGATTATCGTGGTCCCATCAAAGTCAAATTGTTTAATCATTCAAATATGCCTTTCGAGGTAGTTCGTATGCAACGCATCGCCCAACTCATTGTGCAGTCTTTCATCTCGCCACAAATGGACTTGACACAGTCTTTGGACGATACGGTACGCGGTATGGGTGGATTTGGGTCTACAGGTACTATTTAAGTCGGCTTCACTATCATTAGATGTACAAATCGAATTATAAATCTTTATTCCGTTGCCATACTTTGGTTGAGTGTGTAAACTATGCCTTGGAACCGACCACAAACGACGCCGATCTTTTCCTCTATTTATTAGACACGTACGACATTTTATTATCTCATGCGGACGGTTCCATGCTTTTTGACGAGAATGATGACGTTCCGTATATACGTCTTGCAATGAAACTAGAACAGTATGCGTTCGAAGCGTGGCATTCGCTGTTTGGGCGTATTCCGGGCCAATTGAAAGGTTGGTGCAAGGGCATGTTTGTCTATGTATGCATTTCCATGTGTCGCTGGCTTGCCTCGAAACCCGGGTGCACGGTAATACCATCCGAAACGCGCGATTGGATGAAAGAAAATACACTTCGGTCCCATGCTTCGTACGACACGTCTTCGTTTTCTGTTTCTGACCTTTTAAACGCTTTAGATATCCTCGAGCAGCGATGGTACGGTTTCAAGGAGTTAAATCATCACGTGATGATATACTTGGACGCTTTGGAATACCGAGCAGCCTGGTTTATATCACACACGGCCCCAGCTTCTTTATTTAATATTCAAACACGTCGCATTGCGGTGGAAAACAACATGTTTCAATTGCACCCCGCCATGCTCTACGAGTTTTACGCTAGATTTATGACATTGCGTCGTTCTTTTGCACAGTACACGATGTGGGACACTGTACCGCCTGTCGCTCAAATGCCCGAGACGCGCTGGGCCGATTTTGTCAGTCGAGAAAATCGGCATTTGTCGATTCGAAAGTTTAGGGATCGTGTTCAGGATCTTACCTGGGAAAACATGGCCCGTTTGTCGGACAATGCACGCGCGTCCTATAATGCGCGTGGTTCGCGCGTATCATGGTATCAATCTCTCGCCGAAAACCGCCCGCTGGCCATTTTAGACAAAATGAACACGTTAACGAGCTACGGGAAAACGGATAAACTGCACGAACACCCGTTTGTTAAACAGGGATTGCATTTGCAAATGATTCACGCACATTTTATGTCGACATACTCTGTATCCTTTAAAGATTTTTTCTTTTGTTCGTCTGAAAAATCGTGGAAACACCGAAAAAAAATACCACACATGGTTGTTCCAATTATTATTGAACGAAGAAATCGCTACGACGTCATGCACAAGGGGTTGGTACATTTGGTACCGAACGGATCTGTAGCTGAAGCATTTCAATTGTGGCTATTGATGGTGCGGCGGGATTACAGAGGCATTTTATACGGATCCATGGACTTTGGTCGTTTGTGCCGCCTTATGTTTGACCCGACCGAGGCCGCGCAACACAGAGATCTCGCAGAGGGAATGACTGCCTATCAATGGGACGTATAAAAGTTACTTGTCGAACAAGTACATGTGGTCTGTCGGTGATCTCTCCGAAATACGGCGGCGATATCGAGAACAATCTAAAAAAAAAGTACCACAAGTCGTCGAGGAAGTCGTGCAAAGCGAGGAAGAATCAGAATCGGATGAGGAACCCATACAAACATTTCCTGTTATACAAACAGACACTATTATTCGCCAGAAGGCCGACGATTTAACGTGTGGTATACGTTGTCTTCAAAACATGTATGGACGTCACATTGTAACACGGGCGGAAATGGACGCATGTGCCAAGGAATTGGAAGGACGTGCATTTGGGGTAAAGATGTACACACAAGATATTGGTTTTTACCACATTGAAGTGATTGTGAAGCTACTTTCAGACAAAGGTAAATATGTTCAACGTATCGACCAGAAAAAAATACCTTCGGATTATTATCGTCCAGTTATAGCAATGAATCCAAGCTTCTCTGGTTATATTGTGGCTATTGGTTCCGAAGAGTTAAAGCATTATGTTGCAATTCGCTTCAAGAAAAATACGTACATAAAAATAGATTCATTACCAGGTGTTCAACCACTCGTCATACCAAAGGAAAATCTTTTTCAATCTAGAAAGGATGGCCAAATATTCTGCTCTGAATCGTGCAAAGAGCCCGTCGTAGCTATATTGGCTGTAGGTGGCGCACCCTTTGTTGAATATTCCCTTCTGCATAGATCTTGGCCCGCGACACCACCACCTGTGAGTCGTTATTGTAGCGCAATAGATATGTCCTTGAATCTAGTACATTATCCACAATATGCGCGTCCGTGGTTTAAGAAATGGAAAACGATTCGAATTGAACCGGACGAGAATACGTATCGTTATCTGTCAGATTCTGTCACTGAAAGGATATCCGACGTCATCAAAATTGTCGTAAAAATGCAAGATCAACAAACCATTTTACCGTGCAAGACGGCGCAAGATTTGATGCAAAAACTTACCTCCATTGGATGGATAGATTCTTCTAGCGATTTTTGCATGTCTCAAAACAATAAAAAGTTAACCCTCGAATTCAATTCTCAAGGTCCCTTGAGTTCTTTTGGCGTAACGCGAGAATTCCCTGTTATTATCGAGGCTGGTAGTGTATCTGCATCGCAGGCACAAGTCGGTGGGTTTTACCGTTTTAATTGCAGTGTTACTGGCAAATGTGTGGGCGTTCAGAGGAATTCGTATTCGGTACGAGACGCTGGTGGAAAAATACACGTAGTATATAAAAATAGCATTGAACAATTTGAAATGATTAAGCAATGAATTTGTACTTTTCTTTTACATTCCAAAATAAATATTTAGACACTTGGTGGCGTTTTAACAGCGTTTGCCGACAAACTGGACACTTGTGGCCAACACGAGCCGAGAAATCGTTTAAGCATGCGACATGGCCGACTCTAGTTGTACAATGACAATGCAATACCAGATAATCTCCCGAAAGATCGAATGCACTACGACATTCGCGGCATTTAGGTTTGGAAACCATGGAAACGCATTTTGGAGTAGAAGCTCGCCGAAGTTTGGGGGCTTCGGCGCCAAGTTCTTCAATCATTGAATCACAAAATCGAATGTTGTTTGTGGTTTGGTTAAACCATAGTAATCTTGATCGCGTCAGGGCGATTTTTTCGGGCGAAGGACAATTGCGCGCGTCCAACCATGCGTCGTAACACTGTTTTGCAGACGGATCCAGCAGCATGGCCGCCGCAGATTTAAGATAACGCTCGCCTTCCTCAAATATGCGCTCCGCGTTCACCGTGGCCTGTTCTGAGGATTGGGAAGACAATAAACGCTCACGGACTGCTGTCTTGGACCAATCCGAGCAACATTGTTTACAACGTTCAAGTATTTCATATGGAGAAGCCTTTGGTGTCAGGCCAAACAAGGCGTACACCGAATAGTCCATCGGTGTACGTATAAAAAAGTACATGTCATATCAGATCGACAAATAAGAAATTAGATTCAAAGTTTTGTGAAATACATGACCTTTCCATCTTTAGAGTAAAATGTATACTCCAAATCTTCTGAAACAACCAAAACTCCCAGTTCGGATGTTCCAAAATGGAGTTCGGCATCGTCCATTTCACGGAATCCTAGTTGCCAAGTCCACTCGTAATACCAAGCCCCACCCCCCGAAATGAACTCTTGCACCCCCGCCGACGTGACGTATTGCAGATTGTGATCGTGTCCACACAAGTATGATTCTACATTGTAGCGTTCCATTAATTCTGGAATATCTTGTAACATTTTATCATTATCCTCGTGTACATGTTCTCCAAACGTCCAGAGTGGATGATGGCCTACAATGATTTTACGCAAAGCCGTGGAGTTCATAAGGCCGTGTTCCAACCATTGGTATTGATCCAAGATACTCAAGCGTTCTTTTTCAAGAAGCCAGTAGTCGGGTTCGTCCTTATAATTGTGATTGGAATCCAACCAAGCCGTCGTATCCAAAAACCAAAATTCAATGTCGCCGATTTTTTTTTGGAAATATCGACTCGGCATATTCCACTTTGAAAAAACGTCGGTCAGTCTTATTTGAGCTTCCGTATCGCCTCTGTAGTCGTGGTTTCCAAGACAAAGATACCACGGAACTTTAGAATTGTAAATACGTACCAAATCATGCACTTGTGGATCTGTAACGGAAGTCAGACCGGACGGATAAAAATTGTCTCCCGTGGAAATCACAAAATCGAGGTCCATTTCGTTCAGGACAGTTGCTATTTCCTTTTGATCCTCCGTGCCAGCTCTTCCCCAATCACCAATCACTGCAAAATCGCCACGCGCCACCACAAACAAAAAAAAATACCACCACATCATAGCTATTATACGAAACTTAAATAGATGTATTTTGAATCAATACATATGTACTCTCTTTTTAGGAACGACTCGCATTTTTTTTAGGGCGTGTCGTGCGACTTGTTCCGCTCTTTCTTTCGATGCGAACGTGCCCAAAAAGTGCGTTTTGTTCTGTTTCGCGATGGCGACAAAGTGGCGTTGGCCCCCGACCGGAAAGACAGCTCTGGACATGTCTGACGGCATTTAAAAAAAACGTGATCACTTAAATACTCACGAGTATGATTTCCACTTATGCTGCTCATTTTCTTGATATTCGATGTCGCAAAAAATATATATTATAAACAGATGCTTCAACTTTGTTGGGCTATTCTACTAATTTCAATTTCGTTCATAAAAAGTCATTCGAACAAATACGACCAATTCGCGGTTTGGTTAAGGCATCATGGTGCTTCATTTCCAAAAATGCATTTGAAGGAACAGAATGGAATTCGCGGATTATACACAAATATAAGCATGGCTCACCCCCAAAATGTTATAAGCATACCTAAGAACTTGTTGATTACTGAAAATATGGGAAGAGATACTGTTTTTGCGAAAAAACTAAGAGAAGCAAATTTGGAACTCAAACAAAAGGAAACAAATAATATCGTGATGTTTCTTGTCCACCAAATACAGAGCAACGAAACCATAAATGGCATAAACTTTGAACCATATATAAATACAATGCCGGAACATTTCGACAATTTTCCAATATTTTGGAATGCTGAAGAGTTAGACATAATAAGCAGCAGCAACTTCAACTTGGAAGTTCAGGCAAATAAAGCGGTACTAGAGAACAAATACAATTCAATTTGTGCTGCCATCCCCGAATTTAAAGACGCGTGTTCGTTAAACATGTATAAAAAATTGCACACATTTGTAAGCTCACGAAACTTTAATGTTCACATCGACGGCCAGTCTATTATAGCTTTGGTGCCGTTGGCAGACCTGATCAATCATGATTCAACACCGTCATTATCGTGGACCTTCAATACTGAGACAGATCATTTTGAAATGACTTCTCAACAAAGCATTGAAAAGTATACAGAATTAACAGACTCTTATGGCAGTTCAAAAAGCAACGCACGATTTTTGTTGGCATATGGGTTTATCCCGAAGCGAAACATCTCCTCTGTTGTTTTTTATGGACTATTCCCAAGCGTGGACAGTACAGAGTTAACAATACCACTGCAAAAATGTACTTCGCTAAAACTACTGCTCATTCAATATTCATTGGAAATGAAAATGACAAATGCCCTCTTCCATATCATAAAAATATTGTTTAACAAACTTGCTCTATACCCAACGTCATTGTCAACTGATGCCGAAAATCTTGAAAAATTAGAAGGAACCACAAAATACAATGCCAACCGCATAATCATGGAAGAAAAGGTCATTCTCAATTACTATCTAAATCTTTTTCAACACATTCTCTGGACTAGATATGTTGACCCGTACTATCACGTCGAAGACACTATTACATACATGGAAGAGCTAGACTACTTTGACGATGTCATTTTTAAATTTTATAATAATGAATAACCAGAGTTGTTTTCCATTTATTTTTTAAAACTATTTTAAAGCATTTATTAAACACAAACATGGCCGAATGCCCTATATGCAAAAAATCGTTCGTACACAGGCCAGCGTGTGGCCTACGACTATTCAATTCGGACGCAGAATGTCCTATATGCATGGAAAAGAAGCCAGAGATGCTAGCACTGCCGTGTGGGCACATATTCTGTCAAGAAGACCTTCAAAGGTTGGGGATACGCAAGATTGAAGATAGGCCACCCCCTCCTATAAGAACTCCTCCCCCTCAAAGAACACGCGTTACAAACACACTGCCACGTTTGGCTTCCTCGGGCCTCGCACACATTCAGAACCACATTAGAAGGCGTTTAGGAAGTACTCCAAGACGCACGGGGCCAGTGGTAATTGATTTAACACGTCGCAGACGCCAAAGACGAAGAAGAAACACCGGTAGAAGACGGCGCTGTGGTTGGTGTGGTCATATTGGTCATACAATTCGCAGGTGCAAAGAACACCACCAACAATGCGGATGTGTCACTTTGAAAACGGCTCGGCACCGCAGACAGATGGCATCTAAACACAAGTGTGTTGTGTGCGGACACAAAGGACACGCCTTTCAGACATGCGCCAACATCGTAAACGGTATACGGACGCGCTTTTGATTTAGCGATCCTGTTTCTTAAACGTATATTTGTCATCCCAGAAACATTTGAATATAGATTTCAAGCGTCCCTCGACAAGTTCGATTTCTTCATACTGTTCAATACTCGTACGGCCTGTTACGGCCAGGCGTGCCTTGTGTGTCTTCTTAGAGCCCGTGGCGGCCTTCTTAGAGCCCGTGGCGGCCTTCTCGGAGGGGGGCGCCTTCTCAGAGTCCTTGGGGGCCTTCTCAGAGGGGGGCGCTTTTCTTTTTTTAGAAGACATTATTTCCTGTCAGAACTATAAGTACAGTCCGAGTCCAATTATAGATGCCATATACCAAAAATATCGGCCAAAGACCCGTATATCATTCGCGAGAATCAAAACGATTTTTTAGACGAAAACATTGCGACAGCGTGGCCAAAATGCTGATAAAAGAGAATATACCATTCGTTAGACATGATTACGTTACAGAATGTTCTATTCATTTTGAAGACATTTATGAAGCCGTCGTAGATACACACCTGTACATATTCAACCCGAGTGTATCGAAGACATCCGCTTTAACACCTTTCAATGAAAATACATTATAAAAGATTAGAAACACATCTTAATGTTTCGTCAGCATATCAAGCTCGATCCGGCCGAATCTTTACTGAGTCGAATTGCCGACAGATACAACAAATATAAAAACAAACGTTGGCTAAAAAATCACCCTGGGTTTGCACTCATTGACGCCAACACTCGTTTTGATGTTATCAAAAAAATAGGAAAGGGCGCATTTGGAAGTGTATATTTAGCCACTGACAAAGTTTTGGATCGACAAGTTGCTCTAAAAGAATTGAAGATAACACGCGATAACGAAATAGAGATTGCAAAAGAAGTATTTTTTTTATCTAAAATGCACCATGAAAACATAGCCGAGATGATTGTTGCGTTCAAAACATCTCGAAAAACGCCTTTTGCATACATTGAAATGGAACTCTGTACCGGTGGGGAATTGTTCGACGCGATTATTGAAGAAAACCACTTGCCTGAAGCCACTGTAAAACAAATTACGTATGAGTTACTATCCGCCTTACAATACTGCAACGCGAGGGAAATATCGCACATGGATCTCAAACCGGAAAATATAATTTTGTCCGTACCCAAGCAGCCGGATATGCCATTTCCACCGATAAAAATCGTTGATTGGGGCCTTGCCAGCACTTTTGAGGATTTCGAAAAATGCCCTTGTTCATTGAAAGGCACACCGAACTATGTAGCCCCCGAAGTTATATTGGGCCAATATAATGAAAAGGCCGACCTTTGGTCTACAGGGATCATAGTCTACGTCATGATGTGTGGTCGCTTACCTTATCACGGAACAAATGTAAAAGAAACATTAACCAAAATAATGAAGGAAGAGGTGACCATTTATATGGATGACCCAGGTTGGTCAACGGCTTCTGAGTTATGCATATCTTTTGTGGAAAAACTCACCGTAAAATCTCCTGTTGAACGCCCCTCGGCGGAAGAAGCGTTGCAACACGAATGGTTTTCGACGGGCGTAGACAACATGCGCCCCGAGATTGTATTGACACGTTTAAGGCACTACACAAACCATAGCAAATTAAAAAGAACCATTCTTTTTGACATTGCCGGTGAATTGGATAGAGCTCAAACATTGCAAATGGCGAGGCTATTTAAAAGCATCGCGAAAAAGTCCATATACATAACATATGAGCAATTAAGGAGTGGAATTCTACAATACATTGGCGAGGAGGATGAACCAGCCCTGCGACGAATGATAAATGAGATGGATCTTGACGAAAACGAAAAAATCGATATTCATGAATTTATAGTGGCCATGATGGCACCACACTTGAATACACAAGCCCTATTGACTGATTTTTATGACGCGCTCGAATTAAATACCGTTTTGACTCTTGAAAAAATAAAGAAATTCTACGGAGACGATGAAATAGGCCAAAAGGCTTTTGAAGAAATCGACACCGACAACAATGGTTCTATTTCAGTAGATGAATTTGTAAACTGGATACTAAAAGATAAATAACTATTTTTTCCTGTCATATTTTATATAATTTTCTTGGCGACTACATTACTTTTTTAAGCCAAAGCATAAAAGCGCCCACTATTGCAAGCAATTCGGTTATCATCATTTTTTGTATCTTGTTTTTGTGGTCTTTCACAAAATCAAGAATAAAGTTGATTTGACTGCAGCTCGTTGTATCTTCAAACCCGTAGCTGTTGCAATTGAAAAAGTCCTTAGCACCGTGTAGTAGTTCCCAAAGTCCATACAGGACTAAGCTGCCCATGATTGCAACAAACACTAGTATAACTAGTTTGTTTTGACTTTGCATCCAGTCCTTAATCCTTTTCTCTTCAATACAGCAACAGCGATTTTCAAGATTAGGTTCACTATTAGCAAATTCAATGGCTTCCTGAAGTGCTTCATCGACGCTTGTAAACATCTTACATTCAAACATCGCAGCATTGCCGATGCCTTGTTGCCTACGAAAGTCATAATCAAGGATTTTATACCACCTGTCTTCGACTCGCTTATTCTTGCCACGAACAGCATAAAACCTTTTACTCAGAGTTCTTTCTTTTTCGGTTAGATGACTTGCAACCGCCATACCACCAAGTGCGCGAATAGATTTCTCTCGCACCAAGTCGTTGTTTTGATTCTCTGCCCTGCGCCAACTTTGAACAACGTTTTCTTTTACACGATTTTCGGCTTTTTTCACGGTGTTAGTGTTAGCTAACATGGGCATATTGAGCCCAAAAAAAAGGAAAGCCATGTAAAGCACAAGTACAACACATTGAGCCCAAAAAACATTTTCGAACTTTGTGAACATCGATAACACGCGGCCCACCGAGTGGCATTGTGGATTGTCTTGATAGTAGCTATGGCAGTCAAGCACAGAATAGTAGTCCAATAACGAGAACTTTGCGACATATTGGAGAAGTAGCGCCAAAACTTGGAAGATGACGTATTTGTATGGCCAAGGTTCACTCATTGGTTCACTGCCTGCAAACGCCATAGCTTCCTCCAAAGTATTGAACTTGGCAGCGTTGCCATAACCTTGACTTTGGCGAAATTTGTAACTAGGGCCAAAACGTGCGACTTCGATTCTCGAATGTTTACCACGAATCGCGTAGAAGCATTTTAAGGGGGTCCTCCGTCTCCACATTTTAAACCAGCGTTGCATTCGAGCCCATTCAAAAAAATTGCGAGAAGCGCGGGCCCTACGTCTCCACAAGTTAAACCAGCGTTGCATTCGAGCGTATTCAATAAATTTGCGAGAAGCGCGGGCCCTCCGTCTCCACAATTTAAACCAGCGTTGCATTCGAGCGAATTCAATAAATTTGCGAGAAGCGCGGGTCCTACGTCTCCACAAGTTGAACCAAAGTTGCACCCGTAGTTCATTCAGAATTGCTTCACGATTCTCAATGATCCTCGCTGAGCCTCGGCACATTCTTCTTCCAGTGATATTCATCCACTTTTGCCAGGAAAATTTACGGAATGCCTTCCCGATAAGTAGGACATTTCGTAACCCTATACTTCCAAACCTATCCTGCCCGCCTACATCCAAAATCGCGTGGAAAGATAT
>MDTA01202825.1_pt1 | contig 11628 bp, 9 predicted proteins | sample 811151 | NCBI WGS metagenome assembly MDTA01 (sample SAMN05326648, study PRJNA326480) | marine metagenome | isolation source: seawater | place: Indian Ocean: South | collected 2010 | reverse complement strand
TTGTAGAATCTTATGAATTTTGAGAAGGCTGCTTTAAAAAAAATTTTTGGCCTGAGATTTATCCAATTCTCAATATTATAGTAGTAAGAGAAAATGGATTTGATATCTTTAATTTTATTTACGTAATATTCCATTTTGTCTCTCATATAAAAAAGATTTTATAGTCATTTTTATTCCTTCATCGATATTTATTTTATGAGACCAACCTAAAGAATTAATTTTCTTAATACATAATTTCTTTCTGGGAGTTCCATCAGGTCTAGTTTTATCCCAAATTATTTCTCCTTTATAACCTGTATGAAAGCAAATTTTATCAACTAACTCCTTTATCGATATTTCTGAGCCTGTTCCTACATTAATCCAATTACAAGAATTTTTTGGATCATCGATAACAGATGGATCCCAATTATCTAATAAAAATAAAGACGCATCTGCTAAGTCATCAACATGCAAAAATTCTCTAAAAGGACTCCCACTTCCCCAACATATTATTTCATTTTTATGATTTTCTTTGGATTCTATAATTTTTCTTATTAAAGCCGGCAAGACATGACTATTCTCATAATGATAATTATCAAATGGTCCATATAAATTTGAAGGCATACATGAGATTGCATCAAAAGCATATTGTTTCCGTAGCGATTCGCATAATTTAATCCCTGCAATTTTTGCTAGTGCATAGTTTTCATTCGTTTTTTCAAGAGGTCCACTTAAAAGATAATCTTCAATAATAGGTTGTTTAGAGAATTTAGGGTATATACAACTACTACCCAAGAATAATAATCTTCTTACCTTTTTCTTCCATGCAATACTAATTAGATTATTTTGAATTATGAGATTTTCAAGTAGAAAATCAGCTGGATATTTATTATTTGCATAAATACCTCCAACTTTAGCTGCAGCGATTATCACGATATTTGGTTTATTAATATCAAACCAATTTTCTAATTCTGAGTAATTAAGATAATTTAACTTTTGTTTTGAAGGGGTGAAAATTTTACCATCAAATTTATCTTTTCCATAACCATTTTTAACTAACTTTCTAAGTATTGCTTTTCCTACCATTCCATTAGATCCTGCGAGGAGAATCTTATCGTTTTTAAATAACTTTTTTTTTACCATAGCAAATATAGAAAATTTTTATTTTATTTATTATCTTTGATTAATTTCTCATTTTTAGCAAGAGATAAGTCATGATTGATCATTTCATTAACTAATTCCTCCAAGGTTATTTTAGGCTCCCATCCCAGTTTATTTTTTGCATATGTAGGATCTCCAAGTAATTCTTCTACCTCGGAAGGTCTGAAGTAAATTGGATCTACTCTTATAACAATTTCTCCAGTATCAGCTCTTCTTCCAACTTCCCTTAATCCTTCGCCCTCCCAATATATGGAATTATTTTTATCATCACTCCATCCTAAGGAATGTGCTGATAATTCAATAAACTTTCTTACACTTTCCATTCTGCCAGTAGCAATTACAAAATCCTCTGGTTTTTCTTGTTGTAACATTAACCATTGCATAGCAACATAATCTTTAGCATGACCCCAGTCTCTCTTAGAATCTATATTGCCTAAATAAAGGCATTCTTCAAGACCTACACTTATTCGAGCAAGACCTCTGGTTATTTTCCTGGTTACAAAAGTTTCTCCTCGTCTAGAGCTTTCATGATTAAAAAGAATTCCATTACATGCAAACATACCATAAGCTTCCCTGTAGTTAACAATAATCCAATATGCGTATAGTTTTGAAACTGCATATGGACTTCTAGGGTAAAAAGGGGTTAGTTCATTTTGAGGTGATTCTTGAATTAATCCATATAATTCACTTGTACTGGCTTGATAAATCTTTGTTTTTTCTGATAAACCAGTAATCCTAACTGATTCAAGAATTCTTAAAGTGCCAAGTGCATCGCAATTAGCCGTATATTCTGGGCTTTCAAAACTTACTCCAACATGACTTTGTGCTCCAAGATTGTAAATCTCATCGGGTTGTATTTTTTCAATGATTTTAGTTAAATTAGAACTATCTGTTAAATCACCATAATGTAAGAATAAACGTTGATCTTTTTTATGAGGATCTTCATAAAGATGATCTATTCTTTCAGTATTAAAACTACTAGATCTTCTTTTTATCCCATGTACTTCATATCCTTTTTCTAAGAGTAACTCTGCAAGGTAGCTTCCATCTTGACCTGTGATTCCAGTTATGAGTGCTCTCTTTATCTTAATCATTAAGATAGGATAATTTTATTTCATTGTACATTAATAAATCATTCTTTAAATAGTTTTTTTTAACTAAAACTTTTATCTATCAATGCGATAAAAAATAAAATATTGTTATGTAATCTTCTCCTAAATAAGATCTAATTTATAATTTAATTATTTTTAAATCTTATAAATTTTTATTTATAAATCTATGTTTGATCTTCCATTAATAGAAGTAATTTGAATTTTTTTTAGAATAGTTAGGTTTTTGTACTATATAGTTGATTTTATTATTGAACTAATTTTGAAATAGCTCAAAAAATTACCGAAGGATATCTACTAAAAAAAATAGATTTACAGTTATTGTCTCCCATAGTTATCCTCAAATCTAACTATGTCATCTTCACCTAAATAATCACCACTTTGTACTTCTATAATTATTAATGGTTCATCTACAGGATTAGATAATCTATGCTTCGATCCCAGAGGTATGTAGGTACTTTGATTCCTAAAAAGTGTTTTAACTTTTTCATTTATTTGAACTTGAGCTTCCCCTTTTACAACTATCCAATGTTCAGATCTATGAAAATGTTTTTGTAATGAAAGTTGTTCAAATGGTTTAACAGTAATAATTTTTACTTTCCAATTTAAATCTTCTATTAATGATTCATAGTGGCCCCATGGTCTGAATATTTTCTTGTGTTCTAAACTCTCTGAAATGCCTCTTATTTTAAGTTCATTAACTATGTTTTTTACTTCTTGAGATTTACTCTTTTTAGCAATTAAAATAGCATCATTTGTTTCAATAATAATTAATTCTTTAATTCCAATTCCAACTAAAAGCCTACTTTCGCTATTTATTAAGCAATTTTTAGAATTTTTTATAATCACATTACCTTTTAAGCTATTACCATTGGAATCTTTTGGAGATATTTTCCATACTGATTCCCAACTGCCAATATCATTCCATCCAATATCTAGAGGTAATACAGTCCCTAGTGTTGTCTTTTCCATCACTGCGATATCAATAGAAATGTTTGGACATTTATCAAAAAAATATTTATCTAATCTTTGAAAGTCTAAATCCCTTTCATTATTCTTTATTGATTCTCTACAATATTTATTTATTTGAGGCTGGAACTTTTCTATCTCATTAATAATAGTTTTGGCTTTGAATAAAAATATGCCACTATTCCATGTATATCTTTTATCCTTAATGAGTTTTTCAGCTAACTTTTTATTTGGTTTTTCGATAAATTTACTTATATTTTCTCCATAAATATCATTAATATTAAGAGATCTCTCAGCTTCGATATAACCATAACCTGTCTCTGGACAATTGGGTATCACACCAAATGTAACGAGCCTTCCTTTTTCAGAATATGCTAAACCATTATATATTCTTTCAACAAATCTTTTTGTATCTTTAATATTATGATCAGCTGATAAAATTAAAAGATTAGGATTTTCATAACCTTCTAAAGCTAATATGGCACCTAGTGAAATAGCCGCTGATGTATTTCTACCAAAAGGTTCTAGAAGAATTTTCCAAGGTAATATATTAATCTGCCGCATTTGTTCTGCGACAATAAAACGATGCTCTTCATTACAAATTAATATGGGTCTATGAATACCTTTAATAGAAGCTAGACGTTCTTGCGTTTTTTGAAGAAGAGTTTTATTTCCCTTATCATCTAAATTTAGAAATTGTTTAGGAAAACTTCGCCTTGATAAGGGCCATAATCTTGAACCGGAGCCTCCACAAAGAATTATAGGTATTATTGGATTCTTAGTCATAAGCAGGATATAATTAACAACTTTTTAAAATTAATAGAATGATAGTATCATTTCTAATTTTAATAAACTCTTAAGTAATTTTCTTTTAATAGAAATTTAAAAATTTGATAAGAATTAAAAAAAAATTTATAGGGCTTAGAAATTTATACAAATTACTTGTTATTAATTTTTTTTCAAGATAAAGTGTCTATTTTCATTATATATTCATATATTTGCTCTTGCTTAAGATTTATTATTATATAGTTATGTAAAAAAAGAATATTTAATTTAACTCTTACTTATTGCACTTTATCTTTATAAAATTTAAATTTACACATAATTCTTTTCAGTCATTTTTATTGAAAAATTTATATTTTTAAGGATACTTTTATCAAATATTACTACTAAATTTTGTATGATTTTTAAAATTTGTTATTTACCGAGTTGATGATTTGAGAATATATTGCAAATTTAATATCTGAATAAAAAGTTGCATTTACTTGATTAGATAAATCATCCATGTCAAAGTTAGCAATATGTGTAAATAAATAAATTACGTTCTTTTTATCAAAAAAAACTAATTTTTTAAAACCTTATTAATTAAATGGGATTGCAGGAGTTTTTCTTACATAACTTACATATATGTAATACATTACTCAATTTATAATTAAATAAAAATTTTTGTGTATTTTAGTAAATAAGAATGTTTGTAAATGAATTTGTTCCTTTAATGTTTTATGAGTTTAAAGATTCCATTAAAGAATTTATCACTAAATTTTGATTATCTTCGTTCAAGTTAGGATGCATAGGAAGGCTTAAAACTTTGCTCGCCGCCTCTTTCGCATTTTTTATAACATAACTCTTGTGGATATCTTTTGAAAAAATATGATTTAAAAACTTTTTATTTTTAAAATTAAAATTTTTAAGTGCTTTTTGATCAGGTAACAAAGATGGATAATGAACAGAAGTTGGAATACCTCTATTCTTCATATTTTCAATAACCTTTTCTCTATTGTTCACTTGAATAGTGTATTGTGCGTAAACACTGGTGTTATCTGATGAAATAAAAGGCGTTTTATTAAAACCTTTTTCATTAAGTTTTGCTGTATATCTTGAACCAATTTTTATTCTAGCTTCTATTTCAGCCTCAAATAAATCTAATTTTGCAATTAAGATTGCGGCCTGTATAGTGTCTAATCTTCCATTTAAACCTATTTGATTGTGAGAATAACGCTTATTTTGTCCATGAATTGATATCTCTCTAATATTCTTTGCTAATTCTTTATCATTAGTGAAGCAAGCCCCACCATCTCCATAACAGCCTAAAGGTTTTGATGGGAAGAAACTCGTTGTCCCAATTGTAGATAAACTGCAACTTCTTAATTTATGATGTGTTGAACCAAAAGATTGAGCACCATCTTCAATAATTGGGATTTTATACTTCTGTCCAATTTTATTAATTTCCATAAAATTTGCTGGTTGCCCATAAAGACTTACTGGAATAATAGCTTTTGTTTTTTTTGAAATGGCTTGCTCAATTAATTTTGAGTCAATGTTATAGGTTAATTCTTCAATATCTACAAAGACAGGTTTCGCTCTCAGTAATAAAATAGTTTCAACTGTTGAGAAGAAAGAGAAAGGTGTTGTTATGATTTCATCTCCTGGTTTAATTCCTAATGCCATCAAAGAAATTAGTAATGCATCAGTACCACTTGAAACTCCAATACAATGATTTACTCCTACAAACTTTGCAAGTTTTTCTTCTAACTCTTCAATTTCAGGACCAAATATAAATTTGCCATGATCTAAAACTTTTTTAATTTTTTGATCAATATCTTGTCTAAGAGTAATACCTCCTGATACCAATTGCTGCTGTTGGGCTTTCAGATCTATAAATTCCATTATTTAATTGTATTACTTTTAATATTCATCATTTTATCGTCTTTTAGTTTATATTTTCACTGGATTAAGACCAGTGGTGAAATTAAATAAAGAACTCTTAATAAATGATAATTAGAAAGTTACTTTGAATTCTCTAATATTGAAAGCTAAAGAAAACTTTATCAAGCAGAATTATTAATAGAATCTCTAAGAATAAATTAAAAAATCTTCAATAAATCTTGGCTTAGAAAAATCTCTCTATTAATTAAAAGAGAGTCAGCCAGCATTATTACGATGATCTTTATAAATAAATTATAAAATTTTATAAAAATTTCTATACCATATTACAAATTCTTTAAGTCCATCTTCTATTGAGGTATTTGGTTTGAAATTAATATATTTTTCTAATGAATGTGTATCTGCGAGAGTAGATTGAACATCACCTTTTGGCATCGCAAGGAAATTCTTTTTTGCTTCTTTTCCAATAATTTCCTCAAGTGTTGAAATAAAGAGGCTTAAATTTATTGAATTTGAATTGCCAATATTGAAAATTCTGTGAGGAGCCCAACTTGATGATATATCTGGTTTATTTCTATTAAAATCTTCAATTGGGATAGGGATTTTTTTAATTATTCTAACTATACCTTCAATAATATCATCTACAAAAGTAAAATCTCTTTCCATCTGCCCATAATTAAAAACATCAATAGCTCTATTCTCAAGGATAGCTTTTGTAAAAAGAAAATAAGACATGTCAGGTCTACCCCATGGTCCATAGACAGTGAAAAATCTTAATCCTGTCGCAGGTAATGAATATAAATGGCTATAAGTGTGAGCCATTAATTCATTCGATTTCTTTGTAGCTGCGTATATACTTACTGGATGATCTACACTGTTTTCTTCTGAATATGGAAGCTGTCTGCTGCCTCCATAAACAGAACTACTACTTGCATAAACTAAATGAGAAATATTATGGTCTTTGCACATTTCTAATATGTTCCCAAAACCATTAATATTTGACCTTAAAAATAAACCTGGATTCTCAATAGAGTATCTTACTCCTGCTTGAGCAGCAAGATTAACTACATATTTCGGTTCATGATGCTTAAAAATTTTTTTAAGGAATAAAGTATCCTCAATGTCTCCATGGTAGAAATTAAATTGACCGTTAAGCTTTTGTAGTTCTTCTAATCTAGCTTTTTTTAAATCTACGCTGTAGTAAGAATTTAAATTATCCACTGCCACTACATTAATATTATTTTTGATTAGCCTTTTAATTAAATGAAATCCTATAAAGCCAGCGCCACCAGTAATAAAAACTGTTTCTTTCATGATTTGATTAAAGATATGATATTCAAGAATTTTTTAATTTCCATAACCTACTTGCCATATTTTTAGTCCACTCTTTTTGACTTCCTCCATATTTACAATTGATCGTGTGTCAAATATCCATGAAGGTTGCCTCATTTTAGTAGATATTTCGTGCCAATTCAAAGATTCAAATTCACCCCACTCAGTTAGAAATACTGCTGCATCAGCATTTACAAAGGTTTCATATATAGAATCTAAATAAATCCATTTATCCTCGCTAATCATTTTGTCATCAAATAAAAGATCTTTCTTAATTTGGGAATATTTAACTTTTGGATCGTATATTTTTAAAAAAGCACCCTCTTCAATAAGTTTTTTGCAAATATAAATTGCAGGAGATTCTCTAGTGTCATTAGTGTTAGCCTTAAATGAGAATCCCAATATAGCAATTGTTTTTGATGAAATAGTCCCAAACATAGTTTTAACAATAAGCTCTACAAATCTGCTTTGTTGCCAAGCATTTATATCTAATACTTTTTGCCAATATTCAGCGACTTCAAATAAACCATAATGATTTGAAATATACACTAAGTTTGAAATGTCTTTTTTAAAACAACTTCCTCCAAACCCTGGACCACTGTTTAAGAAATATTTGCCTACTCTACGATCCATACCAACTGCCAATGAAACATCTTTTATTTTTGCTCCTGTAGCTTCGCACAAAGCAGAAATAGTATTAATAGAACTAATCCTTTGAGCTAAAAATGCGTTAGATATCAATTTAGAAAGTTCTGAACTCCATAAATCTGTAGTTAAAACTTTTTCTTTTTCTATCCATCTCGAATAGATATTTGCTAAATCATTTATTGCTTCTTTATCATCTCCTCCAATGAGAACTCTATCTGGATTCTCTAAATCATTAATAGCAGTTCCCTCTGCTAAGAATTCTGGATTAGAGAGGACTGAAAATGTTTTGATCCCTTTTAAATTATTTTTTTCTTTAACAGCTGCATCTAAGATTGCTTTAATTGTTTGAGCCGTTTTAACAGGTAATGTACTTTTTTCGACAACAATTGTATGTCCTTTCGCATATTTCGAAATTTCTCTAGAAGAAGCTTCCACATATTTTAAATCAATTGCCTGACCGGAACCAATCCCTTTTGTTTTTGTTGGTGTATTTACAGAAATGAAAATCAAATCAGCTTCTGTAATATGTTTTTTCATATTAGTAGAAAAATTAAGGTTTCTTCCTCTACATTTCTCGACAATCTCTTTTAGCCCAGGTTCATAAATTGGAAGATTTGAAAGGTCCTTTTCATTCCACTCAGATACTCTTTCCGGATTTATATCTACTACATTAACTTGAATTTCTGGACAATACTTTGCAATAATAGCCATGGTTGGTCCACCTACATATCCTGCTCCGATACAGCAAATATTTTTAATATTCATCAATAAGAACTTTTCAAAAAATAGCTAAAACTTAAATAATATACTAACAGAAAAAACTGTCTTACTTCTTAAGATTGATGCTAGCGTTATTAATAGGTTAATTACATATTTTAAATTCTTGATTTTAATTTAATTATTGAAGTTTCATCAAATATGCATTTTAATCCTGCAAGTAAAACCCATACTATAATACTTATTTTCCCATCATAATAAGTTATGTCATTGATATGATTTAAAACTGCTACCAAGCAAGCCGCTAACCAGCATTTGTTAAATAAAAATGAATTATCATAATCCTTACATTTGAATACGTTTATAAAGCTTCCAACAAAAATAAAAGTTATAAAAATTGTTAACGAGATAGAAATAGGTAAACCATAATCATAGGCCAATTGTAATGGCATATTGTGACTATGCTGCATTTCTAAGTTTGTAAAACTATAAAAAACTAGTGGAAAAGTTGATGCTCCAAAACCAAATATAGGTTTTTGAGCTATAAGTTTTAAAGTGTTTATCCATATCTTTATACGTGTAAATTCAAAAAAATTTGAAATGTTATTTATGCTTAATTTATAAATTAAATTTTTCATTTGCAATTCCCCTATTAAATTAAGATTCTTTAGATTCAAAAATGGCTCTAATATCCCAAAAGATAGATAAATTGATAATATAATTAAACCAAAAAATAAAAATTTTTTTATACCAAAAACAAGTAATAACGTGCTTAGTAAGCCAGCTATTGCATTCCTTGATAATGTCAAAACTATCATATATATCAGAAATACTAGGACAAAAAATAAAATTAATTTTTTGAAATTAAATTTCTTATATTTAGAAATTAAAAACAACAGAATTGGAAAGCTTATTGATAACCATATGCCTGTGTAATTTGGATTGCTAAATAAACCTGAAACCCCATCTCTTAGTGCAAGATTCTTATTAAATATTACTATCAAGCCATAAAAAGTTTCAAAAGGTCCATATAGTTTAAATTTATATTGAAGAAAACAACTTATTAAAACAGGAATTGTGCCTGATATTAGGTATTTAGAGAATGATAATCTTTGAAATTGACTCTTTAGATAATACTGAGAACTAATAAATAGAATAAATAAAGGTATCCAGTAAAATAAATCTAAAGTTGCTAACGTTTTATCTACAGGTATAGAGGAGTCTATACTTATCAAATTAAGCCTAATAGAATTAAAGATAAATAATCCTCCAATAGAAAGAATACTTAAATTCCACTTATCATTAAAAAGAGCTAATTTGGTCTCATTAAATGAAATAAAAATTGAAAATATAAAAAAAATTCCGCTTATAGGAAGAGCTGTAGAAAGAAAAAATGTTCCTAAATTAAAAAAAGTTTGACCTAACTTATTGGTATTTTCTTTTATAAATTCTCCAGAATTAGATTTCACAAGGTTTAAAAATTAATTATTATACTTAGTGTTTATCTCTAATAAACATAATCTAATTTTGCAAATTTGTAAATTAAAATTTAAACGCTTCCTGCAGGATTCGAACCTGCGGCCCACTGCTTAGAAGGCAGTTGCTCTATCCAGCTGAGCTAAGGAAGCATTTCGTTATTATATGTGAGATTAATAACCTACACAATAAAAATTATTTTTTTAAGATAATTTACTAGTCTAAAGAATTTTAAAAAAATTCAAAAATTTCTTTTTTATCCATAGAATATAAGAAACTCCAACTTTTATTTTGGCTAAAAGACTTACTGATAAGCAAAAAACAGAAATTACACAAAGTTTTATGCAAGGCAGTAGTGTAGATGATTTGTCAAAAATCTATAAATGTACTAATTTAACAATATCAAGAAATCTAAAAAAAATCTTAGGAGATAAAAAATACAAAGATATAATTGATAAGAAAAATAATCTAGAAAAATCCTTAACAATTAAAAAGAGTATTCCTAAAGATAATGTAGAAAAAAAAGCAATAGAGGAGATTGATATAAAAAACTCATTAGATAAGAATAGTTTTTGTAATGTTTCTGATGAAGAGGTACTCCAATCTAATACATTTTTTGAAATCCCTCCCTTGGAATATGAAATAGATAATACAAAACAAAAAGATTTGTCATCAATTCCTCTCTCACAAGTTAATTTACCAAATGTTGTATATATGATTGTCGATAAAAAAATTGAATTAGAAGTTAAATATCTTAAAGATTATCCAAGTTGGCAATTCCTTTCAGATGATGAATTAAACAGAAAAACAATAGAAATTCATTTTGATATGAAAATTGCAAAAAGATTATGCAATAAAGAACAAAAATTAATTAAGGTTCCAAATACTGATGTATTTAAAATAGCTGCACCTTTTCTAATCTCGATTGGCATTACAAGGATTGTTAGTCCAGAGAAACTTATAGCTCTTTAAAAAATTATTTTACCTTTTCAAAATTCATCGTAATTAAGCTTCCTAAAAGTGATCCGCTAATGAAACTAGTGCCAATAACAAATCCAAGTGGTAATTCAACAGTTTCTCCGGCTATTAAATTTACCTTACTTTCATTTGAACTATTTTGTAACCCAATCATCAATAAAACAAAAAAACATGTGTTGAATGATAAAATTACAAATAATTTTTTAAGTGAAAAAAGCATTTATTTAAAAATTTTTAATAAGTTTATATCAAATTATAAATAATGTTTTTCTTAATGCTTTTCTTCTTTGCTAGGTACTTAGAGGCTGCTGAAGGACTTAAACCTGCTTGAATTAGTTCATCTAGCTCTTTTTTTAAATCTAATTCATTAATTTTTAAGTCGTTTTTTTTATTAGCACCTCTAATTACTATTGTTATCTCACCAAGAATTTTCTTTCCTTTAAAAAAACTTATAGCGTTATTTATGGTGTCTCCAATGTGTTCTTCAAACTTTTTAGTTAACTCTCTGGCTATTACAATTTCTCTATCTCCTCCACAGACTTGACATAATTCATTTAACAATTGCTTAAGTCGATGGGGAGATTCATATAAGATA
>MDTA01179451.1_pt1 | contig 11628 bp, 14 predicted proteins | sample 811151 | NCBI WGS metagenome assembly MDTA01 (sample SAMN05326648, study PRJNA326480) | marine metagenome | isolation source: seawater | place: Indian Ocean: South | collected 2010 | reverse complement strand
TCAAATGCTTGGCAGATGGCAGCCATGGCACCAAGGACATCAAGAGCTCTTTAAAAGATGTATAAAAAAAACTGGTCAAGTTATTATTCAAGTAAGAGATGTTGAAGGTGCATCCGGAGGCCAGGGTCAGGATGATAATCCCTTTTGCTGGGAAGATGTTTGTAAAAATATCGAATCCAATCTTCTGAAAGATGGCTATAAAAGAGGAGAAGAATACGAAATAATGCTCGTACCGAACATAATAAACATTACTTACGGTAGAGGCGTTGGCTATGTATTTGAAGAAGAGATATTTGATCAAGAAATATCTTCAATAAGCGCTACAAAAATAAGGTCAGAACTTAGAAAAAAAGGTGAACTTTAAATTATTCTACTTTAAAAGTTAACCCTGCATTACTTTCCAATCTTTTTATTAACTTTTTACCCATTGATGCAGCAGGCGTATATATTCCACCACCAAGATCTTTACAATCTTTAACAAGACATACTGCGCTTTCAGTTATCATTTTTGATGTAGAACCGTATCCTGGATCCATATCTCCACTTACTGAAGCTTTAATAGTTTCACCGTCAACATCTGCACAAAAAAGTACATCATAATTGCCATTTTCTCTAGATTCTCTTGAGGGTCCTTCGCCTGGTTCGGGCGCATCCCCAAGAGGATTCATTGTTGATATAAACTCAGCAGCTGCCTTGCCCTCTTCTCCTGGTCCTTGAATCCACATTTCATTATATTTAAAGCTCTCCCCATAAACATGGCTTAATAATTTATTTGAACGGTGGATATTTTTTGTATTGATTGGAGCCATAAAAAATGGAGCTACCCACGTATCTAATTCTTCATCATATTTTGGTTTTGAATCATCATCCTGTTGTATGCCCTGAAAACCTTCACATAAAGCATGCGGATTAAGTAAAACATTGATAAGTTCTGGGTCTCTTTGAAGAGCGGCCATTGTTGCTTTCATAGATGCAGCTGTTCCACCAGAGAACTCTCCATTCATACCTCTAACTCTTCCTCTTACAGAAGGTGCATATTTACTAAGTTTAGACATTACTTCTTCTTGAACAAATAAAACTCCAAGATCAAAAGGAATGCTATCAAACCCACAAGAAAAGACTATTCTTGCTCCTGTTTCCTTTGCCTCTATAGAGCACTCTGAAATAATCTTATGCATAAATCCTGGTTCGCCACACAAATCAACGTAATCTGTTCCAGAAGATATACATGTCTTTATTATTTTTTCACCATATAACTGATAAGGGCCAACCGTTGTTAAAACACATTTTGTTTGGCTAACCATTGCATCTATTGATGTCTGGTCATTGCTATCTACTATAATTTTTTCAATCTTAGAGGGTAGATTAAATTTTTCTTGAATATTTTTTAATTTTTCGCTATTTCTTCCAGCAATAGCCCAAGAAATATCATCATTGTTGTTATATTGGTTCATTGCATACTCAACAACCAATTTTCCAGTAAAGCCAGTTGCTCCATAAATCACAAAATCATATTTATTTAAGTTACTCATATTAATTCCTACATAAAAGAATAGGCATTATAATATTAAAAATATATATATTAATTAAATGTTTAAAAAAATTTATGAGTTCTTTAGGGTTTTATCTGAACTGAGATATATCATTCCTATGATGAAATACAAATGGCCTGAGCTGGACTCAAATTCATCACTTGCACATTCTTTCGAAGAAACAGTTCAAAAGTTTGGTGAAAAAGACTTTCTATACTTTGAAGATGAAGTCTGGTCCTATTCGCAAACTAATGAGGCTGCTAATATTCTTGCAAATAAACTTTCAAATGAAGGGATATCGCATGGTGATAGAGTCGTTTTATTTATGGAAAACAGGCCGAACTTTGTAATTTCATTATTAGCTATAAATAAATTAGGAGCAATTGGAGTATTGATTAATACAAGTCTTACAGGCAAACCTCTTGTGCATTGTATTAATACGTCTGATTCAAAAAAATGTATTTTTGGTGATGAGTTATCTAATTCTTTAGAAGGAGTGCTGGCAGAAATTAATATATCTAAATCATCAGATCTGTTGTGGGTGGAAGACAGTAACTCAAATAGCTGTCCCGAATGGGCGACAAATATAAAAGATAATCTAAATTCATCAAAATCTGGAAATCTAGATCAAACTAATAAGGTGGTTGCAGGTGATACTGCCTTTTATATATTTACATCCGGTACAACTGGTGTACCAAAGGCAGCTTTATTCCCAAATGTCAAAATCGTTGCTGGATCAACTAATATAACCATGGCTGGATATAGGCTTACAAGTGATGACTGTATGTATAATTGTCTTCCTTTGTACCATTCAACAGGATTAATACTTGGTTTATGTGCATGCATTCAAGTAGGAGCATCTACATTTATTAAACGTAAATTTTCTGCTTCATCTTTTTGGGGTGAAGTACAAAAGTTTAATACAACCGCATTTGTATATGTGGGCGAGCTATGTCGATATCTTAGCTTTCAAGAACCTTGTGAAGAAGAATTAAATAATCCTATTTCAAAAATGGTTGGAAATGGTCTTAGACCAGATTTATGGGACACTTTTAGAAATCGATTTAAAGTAGAAAGAATTTGTGAGATCTATGGTGCAAGTGAAGCAAATGGAATGTTTATGAATCTTCTGAATAAGGATCAAACCATATGTATGACAAATGTTGATATCAAGCTTTTTGCTTATGATGTAGCTGAGGATAAATTAAAAGTTGATGAAAATGGAAAATATATCGAAATTAAAGATCACTCGCCTGGCCTAGCGCTTATGAAAATTGGTCCAAATGCAATTTACAATGGATATACCGATGCACAAGCAAGTGAGAAAAAAATAATAAGAGATGTAGTTGAAGATGGAGATCGTTGGTTTGATACAGGTGATCTTTTAAAAACTATGGACGTAGGTTTTGCATTAGGAAGACAGCATTATCAATTTGTTGATAGAGTTGGTGATACATTTAGATGGAAATCAGAAAATGTTTCAACGAATGAAGTTGCTGAGATCTTAAATTCATATGATCAAGTGAACATGGCAAATGTTTATGGAGTAAAAATTCCTAAAAGTGAAGGTCGAGCCGGTATGGTTGCATTTAATTGTTCCTTAGAAGAATTTGATTGGAATAACTTTTCAGCATTTGTTGAAGAGAAATTACCAAGCTATGCTCAACCAGTTTTTGTTAGAATAATTGAAGAATTAGAAACCACTGGTACTTTTAAATTAAAAAAGAATGATCTAAGAGAGGAAGCCTATCATCCTGATAAGGTAAAAGGAGACAAGATTTTCATAAAGAAGCCTGGTAATGCAATTTACAGCGAATTAGATAAACAGTTTTACGACTCAATTCAATCCGGCCAAGCTGGCTTTTAATACTATTTAATATTGCTGTCTATAAGAACTGCTATTAATAGTGCTGGTTCAGTTCCATTATTGACCCAAGCATGATTTGTACCTCTTTGAACAACAACATCGAATGGCTTAATATCAATCTCGTCCTCATCAAGAATAAGTGTTACATCACCTTTTAAAAGTATAATATAGTCGATTGTATCTGTTTTATGCATAGCTGGATGCTTAGAAGTATCTATTCTATGGTGGCCTGCTCCAATTTTTTCAAAGGCATCTGCAGCCATTTCTTGCATAATTTCATCAGGTATGCCATCTGGTATGGGGTTTATTTGAAAATATCTAAATTTTGTTCCACCTTTAGGTGGCGATAAAATTATTGCTTCATCAGCTCTATCGATTTTGTCTGTAGAAATAATATCGGTGCCATCTGTGTTCCATAATTCATATAGCCCTCCTACTTCTTCTCCAATTGAACATGCTGGCGGCCCATCCAATGTAATTACTGATTTACCTTTTTCATTGTGTCCTGTAACTATTCTTCTCATATTCATACTCCCATTTCATTAATTGTATCTCTTATTTTTTTTGCTCTTTGATTTTTTTTAAGGTCATCCCAATCCACCACATTATTATTTTTTAAAATCGATATTTTGGTAGTAGGTTTAATGTCATAATCGTCTAACTTTTCGAGGACATCCATTGCTTCGTTTCGTGAATTACATATCAAGACCATATCGCACCCTGCATTAATTGAATTCACTGATTTTTTAAGCATGCTTGTTTTGCCTGCACCCTTCATAGATAGATCGTCACTAAAAATTAATCCATTAAAGCCTATATTGTTTTTTAATATGTCATGAATCCATTTTTTTGAGAAGTTTGGAATTTCTGAATCTATCTGGGTATATAAAATATGTGCGCACATTATTGCATCAAGTTTAGATTTTAAATTTATATAAGGTTTAATATCTTTATCAAATAACTCTGCAAGACTCCTGTTGTCAAAAGGAAGTTCAAGATGACTATCTTCAACTACATTTCCATGTCCTGGGAAATGCTTGCCAACTGATTTCATTCCAGCTTCGTGCATTCCATCTATAAAATTACCGGCATAATCTATTACATTTTTAACATCATTAGAAAATGCTCTATCTGAAATTATGCTTGAAGTATTCTTGTCGATGTCTAATACCGGAGCAAAATTAACATCTATACCAGCTGAAATTAGTTCTTTAGAAATGAGCCATCCAATCTCTTTAAATATATCGGGATTATTCTTTGTAAATTTTGCAACATGTTGCATTGGCGGTATTTTGGTAAAATCTTTTTGAAATCTTTGAACCCGACCACCCTCATGATCTACTGCAATAATAATATTTTCTTTAAGATCTTTAATATCACGGATGAGTTGTTTAATTTGATCAAATGATTGAAAATTTTTTGAAAAAAGGATTAAGCCCCCAACATGTTTATGTGAAATGACAAACTTATCTTGATCCGTCAGGCACTGACCGTCTATATCAAGCATTACTCTGCCGTACCTTTCACTCATGATTTAATAATAGCAAATAAAATGGGGTTAATAATCAACTATAGTTGTAATTCCGTAACCTCTTTGTTTTATTAATTTACTGCCTCCTAGTTCAATTAAATCAATTATGCTTAAGACCAAAATATTAGTATTGTTAACTCCAAAGTTTTCAGTTATTAATTCAGCGCAAGCAATTGCAGTCCCTCCCGTAGCAACAAGATCATCAACTATAACCACTTTATCTGTAGAATTAATCTTGGTATTTTTTTGAATCTCTATTGCGGTACTGCCATATTCTAAATCAAAATTCTTTTTAAAAGTTTCATTAGGTAGTTTATTAGGTTTTCTTGCTAAAACGAAAGGTAAACTCAAGTCTCTAGCAATTGTTCCGGCAAAAATAAATCCCCTGCTTTCTATACTTGCAACTACATCCGCTCCAAATTCTCTTGTAATTTTAGTTAACTCGTTACATGTTTTAACAAAAGCATCAGGGGTTTCAATTAAACTTGTTATATCTCTAAATACTATGCCTTTAATTGGATAATCATAAACTGTTCTGATGTGTGGTTTTAAATTTAAAGGATCTTTCATATTTAATATTATAATTCTAAGTATTTTATGTCATTATAAAATATATGGCTATTTCAAAGCAGGAGACACAAAAAAGATTTAATCATTCATATGAAGATGTGTTTAAGGGATTTTGTGATGTTATTCCTAGAATTGGATTTAAATTAATTTCTAACGATAAGACAAACGGAGTAATACAAGCTAGCACAAATATTTCACTATTATCATGGGGGGAAAATATTACTATCTATTTGAAAAAAGAAGAAAACTCTACCATAGCAATCCTTAAATCCTCATTAAAAATGAGTACGAATATATTTGCAGGAGATAAGCATATGAAAAACTTTAATTTGTTAGTTAATGCACTTAATGAACATCTCAATACTGATGAAATGCAACAAAACTTTACAATAGCTGATGAATTAAGAGAACTTGCAGCTTTAAAAAATGAAGGAATAATAACCGAGGATGAGTTTAAGATAAAAAAAGCAGAAATATTAAATAATTAGGTCAATCTTCATTTCATACCATGTTATAATTTTTCTTTAAACAACTATGACAAACGTAAATATATACAATCAATCGCCTGGAGAGAGTCCAAGAGAATGGTGGATTGTCCTTCTATTGCACATTTTTTTCGGGTACTTCGGAGTGCATAGATTTTATATTGGAAAAATTGGCTCTGGTGTTGGTACACTAATCTGTTTTTTCACTAGTTGGATTTTATTATTTATTCCATCCTTAATTTGGTGGTTTATAGACCTTATACTTATTCTTACCGCTCAACTAAAAGATATGGAGGGAAGAGAAATACCATATTCTAGAACTCCTGGAGCTTCACAAAATCCAACATACACCGCAACTGCAACAACAGAAGTAAGTTCAAGCGAAAGTAACCCTTCTGGAGTAAAATTTGATAAAAAAGTTGCTGAAGAATTAAGAGAATTATCTTCCTTAAAAGATGACGGAGTAATTACAGAAAAAGAATTCAATAAAAAGAAAAGAGAGCTTCTAGACTCTTAATTTTTAAAAAATCAAAATTTTTAATAAACTACACTTTCATTATTAAATAAGTTTTGTTTAATATAATCTGAATTATTGTAATATTAGTATATGGGTGCATCAAAAAATATAAAAATTCTTTTATTTGTCACTTTAAGCTTCTTTCTAGTTGAAAAAATATTCTGGTCTACGTATCGGATTGTCTTTGATTATGGTTCGCTTATTTCTTTTTATATTTCTATAAACAACTATTACGATATAACTATTTATATTTTAGGTTGGATGCTTAATATAATTGCTTTAATTTCTGCATTTTTAATCTTCAATAAAAAATATAAATGGGCAGCTATAGGCTTACTTCCCTTTTTAATAATTTTAGTAATCACCGGTGTAACAGTTGTCATTCATTGGGTATATATGTTTCAACAAGGAGACTGGTGGTATTCATGGTGGGAGTTTCTAATTTTAATAATGCATATGATATTCATACCCATATATGGTTATGCAACTTTTTCATCATTTTATGTTATGAAAAATCCAAAAAATAAAAAAATATCACCTTCGGAAATTGATCCTAATCCAAGCGATAAAGATTTCTTGACTACGCTAATCTTTTGCTTTTTCCTCGGAGGTTGGGGTGTACACAGATTTTATACTGGAAAAATTGGTACTGGTATATTAATGATCTTTACTTTTGCAGGATTGGGGATTTGGTTTCTAATAGACTTGATAATGATTTGTACAAATTCATTTAAAGATGTGAATGGACGCAAAGTTGTCTATCAAGCTGCTGCTTCAAATCCTAAAACAATAAATGCATCAAGGGAAACTGCAACTTCAGTAAATAATCTTGTTGATGATCTAAGAAAGCTATCAACTCTAAAAGAAGAAGGCATAATAACTGAAGAAGAGTTTAACAAGAAAAAAAGTGATCTTTTAGGTTCATAACTAATAGGAATACTTAAATGAATGAGGCAAAAAAAATTGATTGCACACAATGCGAAGATAAAGTTTTAGTAACAGCATCTCATTGTTCAAAATGTGGGGCTTATAATTCTGGATTTCAAAGTCAAGAAATGTCTCAAATTGAACAAAATAATTCTACATCCAAGAAGATAAATAGTCCTGAAACAGAGCTAAGTGACAAAGATTTTATTGTGACAGCGATCTTATGTTGGTTTTGTGGTGCCTTTGGTGTTCATAGATTCTATGTTGGCAAAATTGGCACTGGAATCTTAATGCTATTTACTCTAGGAGGACTTGGCATTTGGACTCTTATTGATTTAATTATGATATTAACTAATCAATTTACAGATATTGATGAGAAGAAGATTCTTTATAATAATTCTCCTATTAATGCATCGAAAAATTCAAACATAAATAAAAATCCAACAAATGCTATTAATAGATCATCAATAACAGATATTAGCGAAGAATTAAGGGAGCTATCTTCTTTGAAAAATGAGGGAGTGATTACGAAACAAGATTTTGATAAGAAAAAAAAGGAGTTATTAGATTCTTTAAATTAGCTATTTATCACTCCACTTCGGCTTGCGTTTTTCTAAAAAAGAATTAATTCCTTCAACTGCATCATTCTTCATCATATTTTCTACCATGACCATAGAGGTATACTCATAGGCCTCTTCAAGATTTAATTGCGCCTGCTCGTAAAAAGCTTTTTTTCCTATTTTCAAAACTATAGATGATTTGCTAGCAATTTTTTCTGCTAAATCCATTGTAGTTTTTGTTAATTCATCCTCGGCAACATAATCATTTATTAGCGAGATACGTTTTGCCTCTTCAGCATTTACCATGTCACCAGTTAAAAGCATCATCATAGAGTCTTTTTTACTAACATTTCTAGACAAAGCAACCATGGGGGTTGAGCAAAACAAACCTATATTGACACCAGGTGTTGCAAACTTAGCAGATTCAGATGAAATTGCTAAATCACAAGAAGCTACGAGCTGACAACCAGCTGCTGTCGCAACTCCATTAACCTCGGCTATTACAGGTTTAGGAGATTTAATAATTGATTGCATTAATAACGAACATGCCTTAAATAAAGAAAGAAAGTATGCTTCTTTATTTTCATGCTCATTCCTCGTATTGATAATTTCTTTTAAATTATGGCCAGAACAAAAGACATTTCCTATTGCAGCAATGACAATAACTCTGATAGATTTATCTTCAGTAGCTTCATTTAATGCATCTGATAATTGCTTTATCATCAATTCGGATAAGGCATTTTTATTATTGGGATCGTTGAGAGTTAAACGAAGAATTCCTTTTTTATCTATCTTGCTTTCAAGAATGTTCATAAATTTATTAAATGCTAAATAGGTTTAATAGTCCAATTTAATTTATAAGTATTTTTTTTGGGCATTTATCCATAACAAAAATAATATCTTCTTTTCTGGCCAATTTTGCCGATTTTTCATCAATGATTCCTTCTTGAGTCCATATTATTTTTACACCTAAACGTATTGCATTTTTCGTAATATCGAATACATATTCTTTTGCACGAAAAATATCCACCATATCAATAGTTTTATTAATTTCTTCCAAGCTTGAATAACATTTTAAGCCCAATATTTTATCCTTGGTCTCATTGGGATTAACTGGAAAAATTTCATACCCTTCTGCATATAAAAATTGCATGACCTTATAGCTATCTCTTGAGGGATTGGAACTAGCACCAACTACTGCAATTGAATTAATGTCTTTTAAAAGTAATTTTAAATTTTCTGTTTTCAAAATTATTAGTTTTCTTCTTTTTTTACTTATTTAATTTAAAGATAATGATTTTAGTATTAGTAGAAATAATGCTCAAGTATTAAGAGTTTAACCTTTTAGCAATTTCTTCATATAAAGCTGAAGAAAATTTAAAATCATCTATAAATCCACAATGTCCCCCGTATTTTTGTGGTTTAAATTTTACATAATCGGTTTGGCTTAACCTTTGCAAGGGTTCAATCGGAACGCATGGATCATCATGTGCAGAATAAACAAAAGTATTATGTTTTATATTATCAATAGTTTCTTGCGTTATTGCATAGCCGGCAAAAAGTTCTTTCATATCTTTATGAGGTGAAAAATGCTCAGTAAAAAATTCTGTCATTCCTTGAAGGTTTTTATATTTTAAGGCCTCTTCTGCTGATTCAATGTCATATAATTTGATCTTCCTTTTAAGAGTTCTTTGCCATTTTTTTACAAAGTACTTCTTTAATATCCATGAAGTATTATCCATTGCATTCATTGAAATTTCAGGATCTATGACTGGAGAAATAACAACAGTATTTTTTAAGAAATTAATTGGAGAGAAAGCAGATATTCTTAGGGCAATATTTCCCCCTAAAGAGAAACCAATTAAATGTATTTCGTTGTCAGAATACTTTTTTTTAAAGAATTGAACTACTTCGATAAGAGTTTTTATATCAGTTGCTCTAAAAAATTCCCTATTCATATGCTCAGTATCGCCATGATCAACAGGGTGTATTCTTACGGCATCAAAACCCTCGCCATACAAAAGATCAGCTAATGGGATTAAATACTTTGAGTCTTTATGGCCTAGCCAACCAGGTAAAAAAAGAACCTTTTTTTTATACGTATCCGTTCCATAAACTTCTATAGATTGGCCATTTGAAGACTTAAAGATTTGTTTTGTTGAAATCTTATTTAATTTATCTCGCAATGGTTTTTGTTGCAATTCTCTAATGGGGCTAGATGCAACAAGAGTGTTCAATAATCCATTTTCAAGTAAATTCATTCTTAAGTTATTTTCTTATAGTGTATAAAAGTGTTTTTGGAAATCTCTCTAAGAGATTTGCTTTAATAATTTGGTTTATATTTTACTACTTTGTGGGCTTTTTCAAAGTAACTATAAATATATTATTGGTTAAGAATCCAATCCTTTCTCCATCTCGATGATCTTGGATTTTCTTTAAAATAAAAAAATCCTTCTTCGGTAAGATGGACTTCTTTATAACAGTTGAAGTATCTACCTGCAAATTCTCTTTCTGCAGGCTCTGCTATCATAAAGAAAAGAGTTTCATGCTCTGAAAAGTCTTTAGAATTAAATGAATGTCCTTCGCCAGTACAGTTATTAACTTCATCACCAAAAATTCTGCCAAATGCATATACATTATTTTCACCATCAACCAAATCAAAAACTTGAACTTCTTGGTCGCGCATATATCTTTCAGTACCATTTACTCTTACGAACTGCCACAATCCATCTTGAGTGTTAGAAAAAACAAATACTTTTCCTTTCCTTGATTGAGGATCATTAAGCTGATCTAAAATCATTTGGCCATTTCCCTCTCTTTCAATATCACTTTCTAACAACAAACCGTACTCTAATGTTGTACAAGAATATAAAAAAAATGCGATAGATATTGAATATATGTATTTCATTATGTTTAAAATATAAATTCTCTAAAAAAATCTTCTGTTAAGCCTTGAAAAAATTCATTGCTACCAGATCTTGGGCTTTCCATTTGTTTAAGAAAAACATCCTCATTTACTTGGAAATCTTTAAAACATTTTATTGTAAATACTGTTCCCTCAAACCCTTGCTGTATTACAAAATAATAAGTTTCTACCTCTGGAAACATTTCAGTATTAAAAGTATAGGGCTGGTCATCACAATTTTCTTGCTCACTTCCGGCAAAACTCATAAATGAGAAGACACTATTTTGTCCTTCTTTTAAATCAAAAATTTGAGTTTGAGTATGTTTTATTTTTCTAACTTCTTCATTTACTCGAATATTCATTGATCGAATATCAACATGGTTGGAAAAAACAAATATCTTTCCTTTTTTTTGTTCAGGATCAAAAAGCTCAGGAACTATTTCTCTTTGATCAATAACAGTTGATGCACACGATGTTACGAATATTAAAATTAAAGATATAGTTATATTTTTCACTTTACTAATTATTTAAATGGAAAATTGATATAGTATCTTAAATAATGTATTAATAAAACACTTATTTAGATTAAATGAACTGTCATTAGTTTGATTTGGTATCTATATAAGTCTTCGCCTTGAGTATCGCATTCTCACGAATATCCATGAAAAAAAGAGCGAAGTCCAAGCCATGATAATTTCCAGAAGAGCCGCCAAATCCTTGAAATCTAGTTCCTG
>MDTA01121086.1_pt1 | contig 11628 bp, 13 predicted proteins | sample 811151 | NCBI WGS metagenome assembly MDTA01 (sample SAMN05326648, study PRJNA326480) | marine metagenome | isolation source: seawater | place: Indian Ocean: South | collected 2010 | reverse complement strand
TCGGGTCTCCTGGCCCAACTCCAATGCCATAAGCCTTACCGAGCATCTGGTCCTTTCTTATATTTCCATTGCGTGACATGCATCTGTTGATCCCATGCATGTAATTTGCCAATTTTTTTTAGGTTAGAGACTGAATATTTTGATAATTCACCACCATAAACCTTGTACATACCAATCAAAAGATTTTCAGTTTCCGCAGTTACGCCATTTGCAACAATTATTCCCGTATTTGTCAAGCATTCTAAGGATTTATTTATAATCTTATCCCCCTTATCTGAGGAGAGACCTCCCCCAATAAAGATCCTATCTGGCTTTTCCAACATTTCTAATATATCTGGCGCTGATTCGTGTAATAATGTTATATTCTGGATACCAAATCTTTTTATATTTTCTCTTATATAACCAATTCTTCTCTTATTTTGTTCAATTGTATATATTTTTGCATCATTGTTTATCTTTGACCACTCAATGGATATAGATCCAGAACCACCGCCAATATCCCATATAACAGAACGATTTAATGGCTCCAACTTTGAAATTGTTATCGCTCTAATCTCACTTTTTGTGATTTGCCCATCATTTTTATATAATAAGTCAGACAACCCGATTGAATTTGGATAAAAATTCGTATCTTTTGAAGTACGAAAATCAATAAAAATTGAATTTAGATTAGTAAAATTAAAATTATGACAATCTTTGATAATTTTTTTTGTAATTTTCTCATCATCCCTGCCAACATTCTCAAAAATATAAATTAAACTCCTCTCGAAGTTGAAATCTTTTAATAACTTAATGATTTTAATAGGAGTATTCTTATCATGAGATAAAACAAATAACTTACCATTAGGTTGTAAATACCTAGTTATCGAGTTGAAATCTCTTCCATGAAGAGAAACTACATCGACATCTTTAATATTTTGTCCAATTTTTGCGCAACATAATGACAATATCGAAGGGCTTGGTAATATATCCACTTCATCAGTTGAAAAAAATTCCATAACTAGATTCCCAACGCCATAAAAAAGTGGATCACCTGTTGCTAGAATACATATTTTTTTATTCTTTATTTTTTTTATTTTCTTGAGATCATTTCTAATATTTTTTGACCATGATTTTTTTGAGATATTTTTGGGAATATCTTCTAGATGTCTTTCAGCTCCAAATATTATATCTGCAGATAGAATTAATTCTTTGTGACCGATCGGTAATGACTCAATACCTCCAGCGCCCAAACCGATTAATTGTATTTTTCTATTTGTCATTAATCAGTAAACTTATTGCATTAATTGTTGCTGAAGCCATAGCACTTCCACCCCTTCTCCCGCGGATAGTTATGATATTTAACCCGGTTGATTGATAAAAATTTATAAGCTCCTCTTTCGCTTCAACCGCACCAACGAAGCCCAAAGGCATTCCGATGACGAGTCTTGGCTTTATATTATTTTCATTGATTATTTCTAATACTCTGAACAATGCGGTAGGAGCATTACCAACAACAAGGATGGAGTTAGACATCCCCTCTTTCCAGTGCTCGACCGCAGCAGCTGACCTTGTTGTATTAAATTTTTTTGCTATATAATCGACGTCTTTATCACCAATGTGACAGTAAATTTTGCTCAGTTTTAGATTTTTCTCAATTATTCCAGCTGCAACCATCTTACTGTCAACGTAGATTCTTTCGCCCAATTTCAGGCCACTAATTCCACTTTTTATCGCATTCTCAGAAATAAAGATGTCCCCTTCGATTGATACATCACCACAAGAATGTATTATTCTTGTCACTATTTTTTTTTTCGTGATCATTATAGCCTGTTAGATCAACTTCAGATGTTATTGTATCAAACGACTTTTTATATATTTCGGTAGGCTCTCTTATATATTGTTGCATGATTTTTTATTTTTTAAGGGTTACAGGACCAAGAGGATGGTCAGCATGCGGGTAGGGATGATGATGAGAGTGGTCATGGCAGTGGTCATGGGAGTGATCATGGGAGTGACTACCCCCTTCAACATGATGGTGATGGCTCTCTTGAGCCAGTCCAACCTCGTCCTCAAAGCCTAAAACTTGTTCTCTATACTTGCAAAGTTGACAATTCATATTTATGTCGCCATCAATTACATCAATAACTCTATCACAAAAAGTCTCTATCACTTTTGGATGATCATTAAGATAGGGCGCTTTTATAAACTCTATGTTGCTATGAACATTACTTACAATATCTACGGATTTATAAATTCTATCAACAAGGATCCCAGTAAATAAAAAATAGGGGAAGACAATAATTCTTTTATATCCAACCTGTACAATCTTCTCAAGAGCAGGTGATACAAGTGGAAAAGTAACACCTGAGTAAGCTGTTTCAGCCCAACCAAAACCGATACCTTCCCATAGTAATCGTGTAATCTTTGATATATTTGAGTTTGCATCCGGATCAGACGCACCCCTACCAACGACCAGAAGCATTGAGTCATGTTTATCAATCTCAGATTTCGCATTATCAATAGACTCAATTATCCTTTCGGATGCAGCCTTGATCATCAGATTATCTATACCCAGTTCCCTACTGTATGTGATCTTGAGATTTTTGTATTTATGGTTGTATGTATTCAGCACAGATGGTATGTCATTTTTAGCATGACCGGCAGCAAACAACATTGCTGGTAATGCAATTATTTCGGTAACTCCAGCCTCTCTTAGTTTATCTAATCCATCGCTTATTATAGGCTTTGCAAATTCCAAATAACCAAACTCTATTGGTATATTTGGTAGCAATGTTTTCAATCTAAAAACTAAATTCGCAAATTCAGCAACAGCAGACTCACTGCGACTTCCATGGCCGCAAAGCATAATACCCCGTTTAGGCTTACCCACATTGAAATAGCTAGCTATTTTTTGTCTCTTTGGTTCAGGTAACATCTTACACCTTCAATAAATATTTTAAGAGCAAATAGGGAGAGATTAATATTATTAAGGTCTCTATTTAACTCCCGGTTTGGGTCAGTCTCCAGAGTAATAATTACTTTTTGTAATACCAACTTTTATATTCTATAAGAATATTTAAAAAAAACCACATATCAATTTATAAATTGGTTATTTTTTTTATTAATTAATTCATATATAAATATTCTATACATAAAATAGGGCCTGAAAGTGATGCCAAAGGACAGAAATTCAATAGTTGTAAAAATAGGCAATGTAGCTGTTGGCGGAAGTGAGCCGATTGTCATCCAATCAATGACAAATACTGATACGGCTGACATAAAAAAAACGACTCAACAGATAATTGAATTATATGAAGAAGGCTCAGAAATTGTCCGAATAACAGTTGACCGAGAGGAAGCAGCTAAAGCGGTTCCATATATTAGGGAAGGTTTAGATAAAGCTGGCTATTCTATTCCTCTAGTTGGTGATTTCCATTACATCGGCCATAAGTTATTAAGTGATTACCCGGATTGTGCAAAGACTCTCGATAAATATAGAATTAACCCTGGAAATGTTGGTTTCAAAAATAAAAAAGATAAGCAATTTTCCGAAATCATAGAAATAGCGTGTGAAAATGATAAACCAGTAAGAATTGGAGCAAATTGGGGCAGTATTGATCAGGAGTTACTGACACTCTTAATGGACCAAAATAATCTTGCAAAAGTCAAAAAAAGCTCAAGCGAAGTATTGCGCGATGCCCTGATTAAATCAGTAGTTTATTCTGCCAGCAGGGCTGAAGAAATTGGGATGAAGAAGTCAAAAATAATTCTTTCGGCAAAAGTCAGCAATGTCCCAGAACTCATAAAAGTTTATACAAGCCTTGCAGAAAAAACAGAGTACCCATTGCACCTCGGTCTGACTGAGGCAGGAATGGGCATGAGAGGAATTGTGTCTTCAGTCTCAGCATTATCTATTTTAATAAATCAAAATATAGGTGACACCATAAGAGTGTCACTTACCCCACGACCTGACGGAAACCGTGTTGAAGAGGTTAAGGTTGCAAAAGAGATACTACAATCCCTTGGAATCAAAACATATCGACCGGATGTTGTTGCATGCCCTGGATGTGGCAGAACAACATCAACCGTGTTTCAAGAGCTTGCAATAGATATTGAAAAATATATTGAGAAAGAAATGCCAAAATGGAGAAAACAGTATATTGGCGTCGATCAACTGAAGGTTGCCGTTATGGGTTGCATTGTAAATGGTCCAGGTGAGTCAAAACACGCAAATATTGGAATTTCACTCCCTGGGACTGGCGAAGAACCAGCAGCTCCAGTTTTTATCGATGGAAATAAGTACAAAATTCTCAGAGGTAAAAATATATCAGATGATTTTAAAAAAATTCTGTATAATTACATCGAAGAAAATTACGATAAGAATTTTTAGGTTTATTTATGTATAACAATAACGAACTAAAATCTGTTACCCTAACCACTCTGAGGGATTTAAAATCTAGAGGTGAAAAGATTGCCTGTCTCACAGCATATGACGCAACCTTTGCTAATTTAGTTGATAAGTCTGGAGCGGAGATAATTCTTGTTGGTGACTCTTTAGGAATGGTAATCCAAGGTAATAAAACCACTGTACCAGTAAAAATTGAAGACATGATTTATCATACAAAAATCGTTGCGTCATCAATTAATTACTCTTTCCTAATTTCTGATATGCCTTTTATGAGCTTCTATAATGAGAGCGTTGCCATAGATAATGCAAAAAGATTAATGCAGGATGGTGGTGCACAAATGGTAAAATTAGAAGGAAATAATTCTCAATTAAATATTATTGAGAAGCTTGCAAATTCAGACATACCAATTTGTGCTCATATTGGATTAAGGCCGCAATCAGTTAATAAAATGGGCGGTTATAAAGTCCAAGGAAAGAGTTCAACAGAAGCAAAAATACTAATACAAGAAGCAAAAAAAATAGAGGACTCAGGTGCAGACCTTTTACTTCTTGAATGTGTCTCAGCACAAACTGCAATGGAACTATCAAAAAAAATAACTATACCAATAATTGGTATCGGTGCAGGTCCTGAAGTAGATGGACAAATACTTGTTCTGTATGATATTTTGGGTATTTCTCCTGGTAAATTGCCAAAATTTTCAAAAAATTATATGGATGGTAATAATACAATAGAAGACGCAATAAAGCATTATATCCACGAAGTAAAAACACTAAAATATCCCACAGATGAACACTCGTTCAAATAGAATGCAAATATTTTCTGACAATTTGTCAGATTTAAATATAATGATGCTTTCTTGGAAAGAGAAAAATGAGGTCGTAGGTTTTATCCCAACCATGGGGAATCTTCATGAGGGTCACTTAAGCTTAATCCGTAAAATAAAAGAATTTGGTGCAACAAAAACAATTGTTTCTATATATGTAAATCCAAAACAATTTGGTCCAGGAGAAGACTATGCGAAATACCCCAGAACTCTAGATGGGGATATTAAACTACTTGAAAAAGTAAATGTTGATTGTGTTTTTTGCCCAAGTGATAAAGAGATCTACCCTCCAAATGTAGAGAGTCAAGTCATGATTAATAAGCTCGATCTCATGGATGAGCTATGCGGCAAATATCGACCTGGACATTTTGATGGAGTGCTGTTAGTTGTAAATAGATTACTGAGTATCATTCAACCAAACATAGCGATTTTTGGACAGAAAGATTACCAACAATATGTTCTTATAAAGAATATGGTCCGACAATTATTTATACCAACCGAGATACTTATGGCCCCTATTATTCGTGAAAATGATGGTTTAGCAATGTCATCGCGCAATAGCTATCTAAATTCAAACCAGCGGTCAAAAGCGATACACTTGTATAAGTCACTTATAAGTGCAAGAAAAAAAATCCGCGAAAATAAAATAGACTGTAAGTCAATTCTGCGCACTGAAATTGAGAGACTAAATAAAATTGGTTTAAGCGTTGATTATTTAGAAATAAGAACAAGCGATGATCTCTCAAGCGTTAAGGAATATAAAAAAAAGAATGATGAATATGTATTACTTGGTGCAGTAAAACTTGGAAAAACAAGACTAATTGATAATATTATTCTATGATTTTCTGCTTGAAAGACTTTCGCATAAACCAATCAAAGGCTGAGCCTTCGAACCATATTTTTCCAATACGACTTTCGATTCCTCTATGTAAGAAAGCATAAGTTTTTTTGCTTTCTTTATACCATAATGGTCTACGTATGTTGCTTTATCCATATTTTGATCCTTATTCACGTATTTGCCAGCCTCTGCTAAAGTTGACTCAACATCAATGAGATCGTCGCTAATTTGAAATACCAAGCCGAATAGTTTTCCAAACTCAAATAATTTATCTTGATCGTCACTTCCATAGCCTGCAATAATAGGTCCAGCTGTGAAGGCAAAACAAAATAAATCCCCTGTCTTCATCTGTTGCATTTCTCTAATACTCTCAATAGATGCCACTGCTGGCTTGAGCCCAAGGTCAAGAATTTGTCCACCAACCATTCCATTTCCACCACTATAGACTGCTAAGTTGTTTATTAACTGAAGCCTACTTCCAGCAGATAGCGCCTCATCCCCAGAAATTAATTCAAATGCTAATGAAATTAGCGCGTCACCGGCTAATATTGCGGTTGCCTCATCATACTTCTTATGTAAAGTGAGTTCACCCCTTCTGTAGTCATCATCATCCATCGCCGGCAGATCATCATGAATGAGGGAGTATGAATGAACACATTCTAATGCTAGAGCTACATTCAATATTTTAGTGTATTCGACATCAAAAAGTGCGCATGACTCTGCTAAAAGTATTGCTCTCAATTTCTTACCTTTGTTTATAAAAATATACTTAATTGCGTCAATGAGCGTCCCAGGAAATTTAGAGATTTCAAGTCTTTTTATAAGTAACTGATCAATGTCTGATCGTAAATGATTATAGTTCATCCCTAGAGTCATAATCTTATCGATAATAATTATAAAATGTCATTCATAAAAAATTTGGTTTTAATATATATTAATGATGACAAATAATAAATGAATATGTATATGTAATAAATCTTATTTAAATTTATAAATTGGAGATATTGATATGGCAGTCCCAAGAACGAAGGTGACTAAATCAAAAAGAGGCATGCGCAGATCAACTGACTTTTTAAAAAATCAAGCTTACGTTGAGGACAAATCTACTGGTGAACTGCACAGGCCACATCATCTCGACCTAAAAACTGGGATGTATCGCGGTAAGCAAATTTTGGAGCCCAAAGGAGAGTAGGACTTGGCCCTATTTGGATACTCTTCTTTCAACCAACATCTTTTTGATACTGGCAATAGCTTTAGCAGGATTTAAGCCTTTTGGACATGCTTTTGCACAGTTCATAATAGTATGGCAACGATATAACTTAAAAGGGTCTTCTAGTTTATCAAGCCTCTCATCTCTCTCATCATCCCGACTATCAATGATCCAACGATATGCTTGAAGTAATGCGGCAGGACCAAGATATTTATCGGAGTTCCACCAATAACTTGGACATGAAGTTGAACAACAGGCACACATTATACATTCATAGAAACCATCGAGTTGTTCCCTATCTTCTTTTGATTGCAGCCACTCTTCTTTTGGATCTTCTTTTTTAGTATGCAGCCAAGGCTCAACTGACTTATGCTGCGCAAAGAAATTCTTGAGATCGGGCACTAAGTCTTTAATTACTTTTTGATGCGGAAGTGGATAGATGTTAACAGACCCTCGTACATCCTCTATAGCAGTTGTACATGCCAATCTATTTACTCCATCAATGTTCATCGCACATGAACCACAAACGCCTTCCCGACAAGACCTTCGAAAGGTTAGTGAGGTATCAATATCACTTTTTATTTTCATTAAGGCGTCCAAAACCATAGGCCCGCAATCTTCAGTATCGATAAAATATGTATCAATTGATGGATTTTTCTCATCTTCGGGGTTCCATCTATAAACTCTGAACTCACGAAGATTTTCTTCGTTTTCAGGTTTTGGCCACTGCTTTCCTTCAGTGATTTTAGAATTTTTTGGGAGTGCTAATTCAACCATTCAAAACCTCAATACACCCTTTCTTTGGGAGGTATATATGCAACTTCATTACTCAAGGTATACTCATGAACGGGTCTATAATCTATCGTTGTTGTTCTATTCTCATTATCTATCCAAGCTAGGGTATGTTTCATCCAATTCTTGTCATCTCTCTCTGAGTAGTCTTCGCGAGCATGGGATCCCCGACTTTCTTTCCTATTTGCGGCGCTCTCAACAGTTACGACAGATTGCACAATTAGATTATCCCATTCTAGAGCTTCTACTAAATCAGTATTCCATATTAGTGACCTATCATTTATTTTTATGTCGTCTAGACCATTCCATATTTTATTGATGAGGTCCTTTCCCTCATCTAGAACTTCCCCTGTTCTGAAAACAGCACAATTGTTTTGCATAATTCTCTGCATATCCGATCTTAATTCAGATGTTGATGTCTTTCCGTCCGCATACCTAAATCTATCTAATCTATGCAGTGCATCTAAACCCGCATCATTTGGTAAGGGTCTTTGATTAGCATTTGCAATTGTAGTGTCTGCAGCTCTAAGTCCTGCAGCTCTTCCAAAAACGACTAAGTCAATTAGAGAGTTTGAGCCCAACCTATTCGCGCCATGAACAGAAACGCAAGCGGCTTCACCAATCGCCATAAGACCCTCAACAACACAATCTGGGTCACCATCAATTTTTGTTAACACCTCACCATGAAAATTGGTTGGTATCCCACCCATATTGTAATGAACTGTGGGCAAAACAGGAATCGGTTCCTTCGTTACGTCTACACCAGAGAATATTTTTGCAGTTTCTGATATACCGGGTAATCTCTCAGCTAAAACCTCAGGAGCCAAATGTTCTAGGTGTAAGTGAATATGGTCTTTATCTTTCCCAACACCACGCCCCTCTCTAATCTCGATGGTCATTGATCTCGAGACCACATCTCTGCTTGCTAGGTCTTTTGCAGATGGCGCATACCTCTCCATGAATCTTTCGCCTTCAGAGTTTGTTAAATAACCGCCCTCACCTCTTGATCCTTCAGTTATTAAACAGCCCGCACCATATATTCCTGTTGGATGAAACTGTACAAATTCCATATCTTGTAATGGTAAGCCGGCTCTGAGCACCATTGCATTCCCATCTCCTGTACATGAGTGCGCTGATGTTGCAGAAAAATAAGCCCTACCATATCCACCTGTGGCAAGTATTGTTTTCTGGGCTTGAAATCTGTGAATTGTTCCATCTTCAAGACATAACGCGACAACACCACGGCAGACCCCTTTATCATCCATTATCAGGTCTATTGCAAAATATTCGATAAAAAACTCAGCTGAATGACTTATCGCCTTTCCATACAGCGTGTGCAACATCGCGTGGCCAGTCCTATCCGCAGCAGCACAGGTTCTTTGCGCAATTCCTTCACCATAGTGTGTCGTCATCCCGCCGAATGGTCTCTGGTATATTTTTCCGTCTTCTCTTCTGCTGAATGGCAATCCAAAATGTTCAAGTTCGTAAACTGCTTGAGGAGCTTCTTTACACAAATACTCGATAGCATCCTGATCACCAAGCCAATCGGCACCTTTTACTGTGTCATACATGTGCCACTTCCAGTCATCTTCACCCATATTACCAAGAGCTGCTGCAACACCACCCTGTGCGGCCACAGTATGACTTCTTGTCGGAAACAGCTTTGTAACGCAGGCAGTTTTAAGCCCAGCCTCTGAGCAACCTAATGTCGCTCTCAGCCCTGCGCCTCCAGCACCTACGACGACAACGTCATAAGTATGATCAATGAAGGTATATTCTCTTCCATTTACGTTATGAGTTTTTGACATTGCGGTTAAATTCCTTCATCGAATTATAAAGTTAATAGTGAATATGTACACCCAATAATAACGATTGATACAAAGATATTGTTCAATAAAAGTGCTAATTTTAAGTTTTTCTTTCCGTGAATATAATCTTCAATGATCATTTGCATGCCTAACTTCATGTGGTACGAGAAATTAAAAGTTAAAAGTAGCGTTAGGGCCAGCACAACAGGCTTTTGAAATAGATCTATCACTCCTGAATAGCTCATGCCTGGTATTATAAATAATAAGTACAATAAAAACACAAAAATCGGGATGTTTAAAATTGCTGTTATTCTTTGTCGTATAAAATGTTTTGTCGGTGATTCAGTCATTCATATAAAGTTTATGTTATGTAAAATATCAGCCAATAGAGTATTGTCAAAATTATGCCGCCAAATAGTGATATAGCTGCTAATTGATCAACAGTTTTGACTTCAAAGCCTCGGCCCAGATCCCAGATAAAATGTCTCAGGCCTCCAAACATATGATGAAATATCGCCCAAGTTATGCCAATAATAACAAGCCTACCAAGCCATGAGCCTGCAATTAGAGAATAAAGCGCGTAATATTTTTCACCCATTGTTAAAGAGACCAAAAAAACCATAAAAATAAACATGGACATATATAGTGCCCCACCAGTAATCCGATGCGCAATGGACATTAATAAACTCAATTTAAATTTATAAATTGATAGATGTGGAGATAAAGGTTTATTCATTTGATCTTTTTCAAAATATGTTAGTTTATTTATAGTTATTCTAATTCAAAATTCCATAAAAATTTACTAGCCAATGTATTTTTTGTTAAGAAGCAACTCTGCAATTTGTACAGCATTAAGCGCAGCGCCTTTTCGAAGATTGTCTGATACAACCCACATAGCAAGTCCATTCTTAACCGAAATGTCTTCACGCACTCTGCTCACGAAAGTTGCGTAATCACCAACACACTCGATTGGTGTTATATATTTTTCATCCTCGGGATCATCCACTAGCATAACTCCAGGTGAGTCTCGAAGTAATGCTCTGGCTTTTTCAGGACTAATCGGTTTCTCAAACTCAATGTTGATAGCCTCAGAATGACCTACGAAAACCGGGACTCTAACGCAAGTTGCGGTAAGCTTGATATTTTTATCTATAATTTTTTTTGTTTCAGATAACATTTTCCACTCTTCTTTTGTATATCCATCCTCATGAAAAATATCAATGTGAGGTATGACATTAAAAGCTATCTGTCTAGTGAAATTTTCAGGTTCCGCAGCCTGATTTACAAATATGCCTTTAGTTTGATTAAATAATTCTTCCATGGCAGCATTACCTGCACCGGATACGGATTGGTATGTTGATACAACAACCCTTGTTATTTTTGCAAAATCATGAAGAGGCTTTAAAACAACAACTAATTGCGAAGTCGAACAATTTGGATTTGCGATGATTCCCCTCTTTTTATAATCTTTTATGTCATCTGGATTTACTTCTGGAACGATAAGTGGGACGTCATCGTGGTATCTCCAGAATGAGGAATTATCTATTACAATAGCACCAGCAGATGAAGCTATTGGTCCCCATTTTTCTGATATTTTTGAGCCTGCTGAGAACAAAGCAATATCAATGTCTGAAAAATCGTAGGTTTCGAGATCTTTGACTTTCAGGGTTTTATCTCCATGAGAAAGCTCTCTTCCAATGGACTTCCTTGATGCAAGTGCGACTACTTCATCACACGGAAACATTCTCTCATCCAGGATGTTTAAT
>MDTA01011731.1_pt1 | contig 11628 bp, 13 predicted proteins | sample 811151 | NCBI WGS metagenome assembly MDTA01 (sample SAMN05326648, study PRJNA326480) | marine metagenome | isolation source: seawater | place: Indian Ocean: South | collected 2010 | reverse complement strand
CTCCAAGTTTGGCATCAAGATCAGTGAAATCAGATGAAATTCCAACAACGCTACTATCTTTTTCAAATGCTTTTTTTGCTAATTCAATTGCCTCTTCAACTGAACTTTGAAATGTCTGAATATTATTTTGGGTAGTTCCTTTTTCTGAAATCTCATAGAGGTTTTTCTCAGTTTCTTCAATGAGTTCCTCTGGTTTAGTTTCCATATTGCTTTCAATTGCGTCATGCTGGACTTTTCCACCTAATTCATATAATCCTCTTCTAACAGCAAGATTATAAATGATCTGCGCGTAATTTCTTGCATAATCAAGAGAGACGGCAGAGTTGGCTAATCTTATAAGATAATTCGAACCTCCTATGTCCTCTAAATTCTTTTCAATTTCAAAAAAATTTTTAAGAGTAATGGGAGTGGCTATTTGTCCTTTTGATACAATTTTTCCTATTACATCGAAAATAAGCCTATGAACAGGTTCGTAAAAATGTTCAACGGTTATCTTTTCAGATATATCAAAAAATATTTCATTATTGAGTAAAATTGCACCTAAAATACCTTGTTCAGCCTCTATATTATGGGGCAACTCCTTTACTCCTATATTATTATTTTGCAATTGAAATGATGAAGACATAGCTCATCATACATAATATGAAAATTGATATTCTGCCAGTAGGTTTTATCAAAAAGATATTAACAGGTTTGATACACTGTTAATATTAATGAAAGATCAGGTTAATAACTAACTATCCGATATAAATAATTGATATACTGAGAAATTGTTTATTAAGTCTTTTTTGTTATTTCTAGTCTTAGTTCTAAAGAAATTTCATCGTAAAGTCTTATTATTACTGTATAATCTCCTAATTCTTTAACATTTCCCAATAAGATATTTGCGGGGTCAAGATCAATAGAGTGATCCTTTTTTAGATTATCAGTAATTTGTTTAGGTCCTACATTTCCATAAAGATTTCCGTCTTCATTAGCTTCCATTTGAATAATAATATCTTTGCCTTCTAACTTTGATTTTATTTCATTTGCTTCTCTAATTTTTCTTTCATTATTCTCTTCAATCTGGATCATTTTTGACGCAAGATTGTCCCTGTTCTTTTTATTGGCAATAATTGCTTTTTTTTGAGGTATAAGAAAATTTTTTGCAAAGCCATCCTTGACTGAAACAATTTCGCCGGCCTTGCCAAGCTTATTAAGAGTTTCTAGAAGAATTATCTGCATGTTATTTTCCTGTAAATGGCAGGAGTGCAAGATACCTCGCTCTTTTAATAGCATTGGACAGATCTTTTTGTTTCTTTATTGATATGTAGCTTATTCTCCTTGGTGTGATCTTGCCTTTTTCAGATATAAATTTTCTAAGGCTTGTTATATCCTTGTAATCAAAAGTGTTATCATTTTTTTTGGAATTCTTTTCCATTTTTTTTTCAGTCCTTACTTTTAACCATTAAGGTTGGTGTTTCACAAAAATCTTTTACTTTTATTGATAAGTAGCGGATTATCTTATCATTTAAATTCATCTTTGAATTTAAATCATCAATTTTATTTTGAGGAATTTCAATATTCATAAACTCGTAAAAAGCTTTTTTATTTTCTTTGATCGGATACGCTAGATTGCGAAGGCCCCAACTTTCTTTGTAGACAACATTTCCCTGTAATTCGCTTAGAGTTTGCTCATGTATTTTTACAGTTTCCTCGAGGTCTGAAGAGCTTAGATCTTGTCTAAGCATTATAATATGTTCAAATAAAGCCATTAATAAATTGTATTTGTTGTTAAAAGTGGAATAAATATTCTATAATTATCATTTAAGCAAGCATTCTTTTTTAATGAAAACAGCGTTAATTTTTCCTGGTCAAGGCTCACAATATGTTGGAATGGGTCACGATTTTTATTCAAAATATGAAGTTTCGCGCAACATATATGAAAGACTTGATGCGGTGATCGGTAGAAATTTGTCCAATCTTATTTTTTCTGGCGAAGATAAAGACCTCTTGCAAACTCAAAATTCTCAACCGGCAATTATGGCAACAAGTATAGCCATATATGAAGCTTTAAAATGTGAAAACCTTATAGATAATAATTTTTATAGTTGTGTGGCTGGACATTCACTTGGCGAATACAGCGCTTTAGTTGCAAATGAAAGTCTAAAATTTGAAGACTCCGCAAAACTTCTTAAATTCAGATCAAAAGTAATGCAAGATAGCATGCCGATTGGAACAGGTGGGATGGTAGCCCTTATAGGGTGTTCAGATGATGCAATAAATAATATTATAAACAGTGCAAAAAAACTTGGTCAAATTTTTATAGCAAATGATAATGCTAAAGGCCAAATTGTATTAAGCGGAGAACTGACAGCAATTCAATATATATTAGATAATTCAAAAAAACTTCAAATTAAAAGAGCAATAAAATTACCAGTAAGTGCACCATTTCATTGTGAACTAATCCAAAGCGCCTCAAAAGAGATGAGTACTGAAATATCCAATTACAAATTTAGTCCTTTTATAGTTCCATTATATTCAAATGTGACTGCAAAAATATGTGATAATAAAGAAATCGCAAATTTATTGATTAATCAAATTACCTCAAAAGTGAGATGGCGTGAAATAGTTGAAAATATGGTATATGATGGAATTAAAATTTTTGTTGAAATTGGTCCTGGAAGTGTATTGACGAATTTAGTTAAAAGAATCTCCAATGATGTTATCACGGTATCTATAAGTAAGTTGGAAGATATAGAAAAGTTAGATAATATAAAGCAATGAAAAATGTTCTTATTACTGGTGCAACTGGAGGAATTGGTCAATCTTTAGTTAAGATTTTTTATTCAAACGGATACACAATTTGTGCAACAGGAACAAATGATCAAAAATTAAGCTCCTTAGAACATATGTATTCAGAAAGATTAAAAGCCATCAAATGTGATCTTTCAGACAATGCTCAAATTGATGAATTGATTGATGAAACAAATAAATTTTATGGGACAACAAATATATTAATCAATAATGCAGGCATAACAAATGACAATTTATTCATCAGAATGAAAGATGAAGAGTGGAATAATGTAATAAACCTTAATTTGAACTCAAACTATAAACTAACAAAAATCATAATTAAAGGTATGATTAAATCAAAATGGGGGAGAATAATTAACATTTCCTCTGATGCAGCTAAAATTGGAAACCCGGGTCAATCAAATTATGTGGCTTCAAAAGCAGCTATAGAAGGAATGACAAAATCAATAGCTAATGAAGTAGCCACACGTGGAATTACTGTGAACTGTGTTTCCCCTGGGTTTGTAAACACAGAAATTCTAAATACTTTAGAAGAAAAAAAACTTAGTAGCATGAAGGACAAGATCCCAATAGGTAGAATAGGCACGTCTGAGGAAGTTGCTGCAGCAGTTTATTTTCTCTCTTCAGAAGAATCATCATATATTACTGGACAGGTGCTTCACGTTAATGGCGGCTTGACAATGTGATGCATTACGTAATAAAAGTGAATCAAATTATTTAGGAGTAAATATGAGTGAAGTTGCTGAAAAAGTAAAAAAAATTATAGCCGAGCACTTAGGTATTGATGATATGGAAAAGATCACTGAAGATGCAAAATTCATAGATGATCTTGGTGCGGATAGTTTAGACACTGTAGAATTAGTAATGGCATTTGAAGAAGCTTTCGATGTTGAAATTCCTGATGAAAAAGCTGAGACTATCCTTACTGTAGGCGATGCTATATCGCACTTAGAATCAAATTAATTTCGAATAATGAAAAGAGTCGTTGTTACTGGTGTAGGATTAGTGACTCCTCTTGGATGCGGTTCAAACAATAATTGGAAAAATCTTATTTCAGGAAAATCTAGTATAAAAAAAATTACTAAATTTGATGTTACCAACTATAAATGCCAAGTGGCCTGTGAAGTTCCTCAAGGCAATGAAGATGAAAGTTCATTCATAGCTGAACAGTGGATTGAAAAAAAAGATATTAAAAAGTATGATGAATTTTTAAAATTTGCATTAGCGGCTGCGGAAGAAGCGTTTCAAGAGAGTAAACTGAATGCTATAAATGATCCGTACTCTTATCGAGCTGGTTGTATTATTGGATCTGGAATGGGAGGACTTCCAGGTATTGAAGAGACATCAATCTCATTTAAAAATGGAAAAAAAATAAGTCCATTTTTTATTACGGGTAGAATTATAAATATGTCTGCTGGGTATTTATCTATTAAATACAATTTAAAAGGACCAAATTATTCTACTGTATCTGCGTGCGCATCATCAGCTCATGCAATAGGTGAGTCTTTTCGCCTGATACAGCATGGTCAAGCTGATATCATGATGACAGGTGGTTCTGAAGCGACAATAAGCCCTGTAGGCATTGAGGGTTTTACGGCATGTCGAGCTTTAAGTACAAAATATAATGACGCCCCTAAATATGCATCAAGACCATTTGACGAAGCACGAGATGGTTTTGTAATGGGTGAGGGTGCTGCCATTTTGATTTTAGAAGAAATGGATCATGCGTTGAAACGTGGTGCACAGATATTAGCTGAAGTTAAAGGATATGGAATGTCATCTGATGCATATCATTATACGTTACCTGAACCCTCTGGAGACGGAGCATTCAGAGCTATGCAAAATGCACTCAATGATGCAATGATAGAATCAGATGAAATTAATTATATAAACGCTCACGGTACATCTACGCCATCAGGAGATAAGGTTGAAGCAATGGCAATTGATCGCGTCTTTGAAAATAGTATCAATAAAATTAACGTTTCTTCAACAAAATCTCAAATTGGCCATTTATTGGGTGCCGCAGGAGGTGTTGAGGCAGCTTTTTCAATATTGTGCTTAAATAATAAAAGAATTCCCTATAACTTGAATTTAGAAAATGAAATTGAAACTCATAAGATTAATTTCATTAAAGAAAAGCCACTCGAGTTAGATATAAATTATATTCTTTCAAATTCTTTTGGATTTGGAGGTACAAACGTATCTCTGGTATTAAAAAAGTTTGATGGAAGAAAACTATAATAAAAATCTAATAATTGTTATTTCTTCTCCCTCAGGAGCAGGTAAAACTACTGTTTGCAAAGAATTAATAGCTAGAAACAATAATATTTGTTTATCAATATCTGATACAACTAGACAAGCAAGAGATAATGAAAGTAATGGAATTGACTACAATTTTATCGAAGAAAGTGAGTTTAAAGAAAGAATTAAAAAAAACTCATATATTGAGTATGCTAGAGTTTTTGGAAATTATTACGGTTCACAAAGAAAAAATATTATTGATTGTTTTAAAAAAAATAAAGATGCATTATTTGATATTGATTGGCAAGGTGCAGAACAATTAAAAAAATCTTCGCTTTCTAATATTATATCTATCTTTATTACCCCTCCTTCAAAGGAGGTTATTTATCATAGACTTAAATTACGTGCTAAGTCATCTGGTGATGATGAAGATGCTATTGATAAAAGAATGAAGAAGTATGAAACTGAGATGAGTCATAAAAATAATTACGATTATATCATAATTAATGAGGACCTTGCTAAATGTGTTGATGAGATAGAACTCATTATAAAGAACTCGAGAAAAAAATTAAAAAATTAATTAGATTAATTTAGCTAAATTACAATAATCAGAAACCGATAGGTTTTCAGGTCTTAAATTTTCATCTATTTGTAGTTGTTTAAGATGGTGATGATAATCTGATAGAGTATTTTTTATTTTTTTTCTTCTTGCACTAAAAGATTTTTCTAATAATTTTTCTAGCTTTTGGAAACTGATTTTATTGAAGTTATTAATAGGCTCAAATTGAATTACCGTGCCATCTACCTTGGGCCTAGGTGAAAATATTGATGCAGGCGCATCTAATAATTTTTTTACTTTACACCGAGATTGTACAAGCACTGATAATCGCCCATACTTTTTATTGCCATTATTTGCTAAAATTCGGTCAGCAACTTCTTTTTGGAACATTAGAATCATTTTATCAAAAAAAGAAGGCCATACTTCTACACTTAACCAAAGTGTTAGAAGTTTAGTTGAAATATTAAATGGTAAATTTCCATATATTGTTATTTTCCCATCTGTATTAGTTAAATCACCATAGTTATATTCTAATGCATCAAGATTAATAATTTTTATTTTTTTTGAGTTTTTGTATTTCTCTTTTAATCTAGCCGCTAAATAGTTATCTTTTTCGATGAGATGCAATTGCTTGTAATTTTTTCCTTCAAGATATTTTGTTAGAGCCCCTTTTCCAGGTCCAATCTCAATAATTATCATATCCTTTGATGATTCAATATAACCATTCATTTTTTGAAGGAAATTATTATCAGTAATAAAGTTTTGACCTAAAGACTTTTTTGGCATTATTTCATCTATATTCAATAGTTGCCTCATTCATAATATCCCGTAAAAGTTTACTACTCTGTAAGTCTAATTGTCTTTGAATAACTAAGTTTTCAGCTTGGGCTGAAGATATACTAGGGTTCTTACTAATTATTTCATTAATTTCTAAATCAGTTACTGATGTTAACCTGTAAAATAATCCACTTATAAGCTTTCCCCACGATAAATCTATCAGTAATAAATTTTTAAATTCCACATAATTGATATTATTTTTCTCTAATAATAAAAAGAATTGAGACTGTTCAATATTTTTTCTTCTTAAAAAATTTGTTTCGTATTCCAAATATTCATTATCTTCAACTTTTATTTTGTATTCATTTATTTTTTCAATTTTAACTTTTTCTTGAATTAGTTCATCAACGGTATTATTGAGCAATAATTGATTATTCTGATTATTTATATTTATACCCTGAATTAGCGAGGTTAGTTTTAGTCTTTGAATTATATCATAAGATGTAATTACCTCTTCATTAACTAGTACAGCTATTTTATGATCAACATTATTTTCTGCCATTAAGTTTGATGATAGTAATGAAAAAAATGCAAAGATTATTAGCTGTTTATGTATAGCTTTAAACATATTAGTCTATTAAAGGGCCAAAAACTTTGTTTTTACCATAGCTTTTAGTAGATCCAAATGGCTTTAGAACAATTGTAAAACTGTAGCCCTCACTTTCCCTTATGTCTCTATCAATCGTCTTATCTCTATAATAACTCAAATCAATGCCGAGACAATTATCTTCATAGAGTAAGCCATATTGATATCCAATATTCTTATTTGTATCAATGTCTTTTGTTCCAGTAAATTTTAAATAGAAATTTTCTTCGAAATTATATTCTCCGCCTACAGCTACTTGTTCATTTATAGATGCATATTTTCCTGACGTATAATCATAATCAACTTTAAACTTAAAGTCATATATTTCAGAATAGGTGTTCATACTTATGGATTTTACATCAATGTCTTTTCTATCTAAAACCACTGTATTATTTAGATAATTATTACCAAAAAATGCATCTGAGGAAAAATAGTAATCCGAAAGCTCTTCTGCTGAATCAGAGCTATTTTTATTAAGTCTAAAACTTTGACCAACAGTAAATTTTAAGCTTTTATCATTGTTATTGTCTAAAAACCATTCTAGGCCGTAATTAATCCTTGGTCCACTCTCCCATTCTTTTATCGATATAGCCCTGTTAGATGAAAATAAATTACTGTTCGAAATTATTTGTGCCTCTGTGTAGTTATTGTAAGGGGCTATTATAGGCATAATCATTGGAGTTAGTGTTTGAGTAAATTTTTCATTAGAATTTATTAGAGGGTAACTTATAACACTATTAATCTGAGGATAAAATCTCACGTTATTAGTATCTTGAGAGGTCTTGCTATCTACTGATATCGAAACGACTCTTAAATTTGCTCTATTCTCAAATACAAGGCCGTATTTGTTTTCTATTAAATTTTTATGCCAATTTAGTTGAGAAGCCGCAAGAGATGTGTAATCGTCATTTAATTCTTTGCTAAAATCAAATTGGTTATTTAAGGAAACTGTTCCATCAAAAAACTGATCGTCAATATTATCTATATTGTAAACGAGTCTTGGGTAAACATATTCCCATTGCTCTCCATCTTGAATAGCTAAATGTTTATAACCTATTGTATCTATTGAAAAAAAATGATTTTTATTTGAAATTTCAAAACTCAAACCAGATTTAAGTACGGTTAATTTATTAATTTTATTTTTTCGCATGTAAGTATCGTTGTTACTTGTTTGTAAAAACGTATTTAGTGAGCCGTATTTATTATATAATTCCCCTTCCATGAAAAAATGATTGCTTGTTCCATCGCCATCATTATTGTCATCAATGCTTGCATCAATATTAAAAAGTCCCATATTATTTAACTGTCTGTAATTTATTGAGTAAAAATCATTACTTTTGGATTGCAAAGTTGGGGTAAATGTTAAGTCAAGATTGCTCTTTATATTATAAAATATTGGTATAGATAAAGTGTCGCCTAAGTTTTGATCAGTTTCAAAGGTTGGCATTAAAAGTCCTGAACGTTTATTTACTGACGGATCTGGATGCGAGAAATAAGGCATATAAAAGACAGGCATGTTAAATAAATGTATCCTTGCGTGATCATAATGAATTGTTTTGCTCTCATTGTCCTGGAATATCTTTTTTGCCTTTAATTTCCAACCTGGACAATTTTCAATTAAATAATCATCTTCAAGGCATGGAGTATACTCTGCATCTTCTAACCCACTTACATTTCCTTTTTTTATTATATTGGAGCCTACAATTCTTGAGCCATCGTCTAATCTTGCCCTTACTTGAAAGCCTATAATATTTTCAAGCTCATTGTCAGACTCTATTTTATCAAAGAAATAGGTATTCCCCTCTATATCATTTAATATAGTATTGCCACTTGCACTAATTAATTCTTCTTTTTCATCATAAATTATTAAGTCTGATATAATTTTTGATCCTTTTTCGTTTTCTGCTATTGCATTTCCTGTTGCTTGAATCTTACGATCTTCTTGTTCGACAAATATTTCATCAGCAGTAATATTTATTTTTTGATCGGCTGATATTTTATTGATTAAAATCACTAATAATGTAATGAACGATAGTACAATGATATAAAAATACCTTAATTTTAATAACTGACTCATTTGGATTCTGCACCTTTAAGACTATCCAACTGGTATATCCCTATCGAAAATAATGCAACAATTACAGGTAATATTCCTTTTGAAAATACAGGATTAATTTGTGACGTAGATCCAAGAGCGTCCAATAAATTTGAAATAAAATAAATAATAAAAATTGCCACAAGAGAATAAATTATAGTTTTAGTAAATTTGTCATTCTGTTTTAAATTTCTTACAATTGATGAAGCCAATAAAACAAGTGATGCCATAAAAAAAGGAAGAAAAATCAAATCATATAAATGCATCTTGAAGTCAATTGCTGAATAACCAAGCCCTTCTAAAAAACTTATAAATTTTACTAATCTCCAAATTGAGATATTAGTTGGGGATGAAAGGCTATCAGTGATATCCTCAGGCTTTATATTAGTTTTATATTCTAGATAGTCATGAAATGAAGCGTCTCCAAATTTTGGTGTGATTTGAGTATTATTCATTTTCCAATGATGATTACTTAAAATTGCATTTTCACCATCAAGTCGACCTTGAAAGGTACCATTTTGATCATATTCTAAAATCATAAAATCAATAATATGTTTACCTTGTTCTCTAATTTTTTGAGCATATAAAACACTGGAAAATCCTCGCTCTATGTTTTCCTGCTTAAGCCAAAGGCCGTTTTTAGTAATTGAGGCAAATTTGTCAACGCGGTCTATATATTTATATTCTAATTCACTGTATCTTTCATCGAAAAATGCAGTTAGAGGATTAATAGTTGTAATAAAGAATGTTCCTAAAAAAAAATATAAACATATAGCCGGTAAGGTTATTTTAATATTTGAAATTCCAACTGAATTAATAATGATTTTCTCAGATCCTCTAATTAGTAAAAGAAATGCAAAAATAGAACTAGTGAATACAACTATTGGTAAAGTAAAATATACAAGACTAAGAAAGTTAAGTGATGTAAGTTTGAAGACAATATTTAGTGGTATATTTTTTCCAGCAGATTTTCTGAATTGCTCAACAAAATCACCAATAAATAAAATAACTGCAAAGATAGTAAATATAATGAGAAAAGAATAAAAAAATTTTTTCAAAATATAGATATTCAATTTACTTAGCATTTATATACCCTTTAAACTTAAAATTATCTAAAAATACTGTGCTAACTATTATTGTTAAAAACAAAATCGGTAAAATGTATATGACAAAGACTAAATTGCTATAATCAATCAAAAGATTAGAGGTAGTAATTTGAATAATTAGAAATACAAATGCGATTACTGATACTGATATTATGGGAGCTAATAAACCATCGCCCGGTTTCTTTGAAAACTTCAAAATAATAAGAGGAATTAGCGCAAAGCTAAATATGTATAGGGGGTTAGCAAGCCTTGTGTGCAATTCAGCAAATTGTTCTTTTTCATATTTATTGAATTCTCTAATATTTTTTCCCATCAAATTGTTTAAAATTTGATAAGTGAAAAGTTCATCTGAATAAATATGATTACTTTCCTCTTTATTATATGGGGTAAGATTTAAATCATAGGTTTCAAATTCAATTTCAGATATTTTATTTTCATTACTTTCAAAGATTTGAATATTACCATCGAATAATCTGAGTATTTTTTTCTTATCATGTTCAATGAACTCCCCATATGAAGCAATATATGTTTGAGGATTATCAGAATTTTCAATATCATGAATTAAGAGGCCATTTATTTTATTACCCTCTCTTTCTTGAAGAAAAATTGTTAAGGTATCAACTGGAGAGATAAATTTTTTTTCTTTTAAGATGGATGAATGTATACCAGATGATCTTATATCAATTATTTTATGCCTTATCTCATTTAATGAGAAAGGAGTTACATATAGTGAAAGAAAATTAGATAAAAGATAAATTAATAGAGCAAACAATAAGATTGGCTTCATCAAGCTTTCGTAATCTGACTTACCTGACGCCCATAAAACAATTAGCTCACTGTCATTTTTTAATCTATTAATATTAAATAAAACAGATAAAAAAATACATACAGGTATAGTTATAAGAAGTATTTTTGGCAGTAATAACAATATGTAAGTTACGTACGAAATAAAGGAGACATTATCTGATGTTAAAAGTTCGATATGTCTAAGCCCTTGTCCGAGCCAAAGGATTGAGCTCAACAAGACTATTAATAATAAAAAACTTGAAGAGATTTCTTTAATGGCATATGTTGTAAATCTTGACATTTTCTCAATTATATCAATATTTTGCTAAAGGTACATATGTATGGATATTCAATTTAATAATTTAAGACAAGAAAAAGATGCCATAGGGGTAATATTTTGTGACAATAAGTGTCGGCTTATAGGATATGGAAAAAAATTAGATCAACTTTCCCAAAAGTATATATCTAATATTATTAAATCGGACATATCATTTCAGGAAAGAAACTCTAAAAACTTTGATTATTCAATAATACATCAACCAGTAAATTTAAAGCTTTCAAAATTATATGTTTTTAAATTAAAAAATTTTAAGGACTATCAAATAAGAGATTTTCAGATTCT
>MDTA01115008.1_pt1 | contig 11629 bp, 7 predicted proteins | sample 811151 | NCBI WGS metagenome assembly MDTA01 (sample SAMN05326648, study PRJNA326480) | marine metagenome | isolation source: seawater | place: Indian Ocean: South | collected 2010 | reverse complement strand
GGTGCAGGTAAGTCTGGCCGTCAAGGATTTTTACGCCCTGAAACTGCTCAAGGAATGTTCACCTCATTTCAAAACTTATACCGGCATAATCGTGAAAGGTTACCATTTGGAGCAATTCAAGTTGGAAAAGGGTACAGAAACGAGATTTCTCCTCGTCAAGGAATGATACGTCTTCGTGAATTCAATATGGCTGAGTTAGAATATTTTATCGATCCTGAAGCTGAATCTAATAATGATTTTTCATCATGGAAAGACATCTCCTTCAAATTAATCCCTGAAGATGGTAAAGAAATTTTAATTTCACTTGAAAAAGCGGTAAATGATGGAATCATTAGAGATTCAACCGTCGGGTTTTTTATTGGATTAACATATGATTTTCTTATACAAGTTGGAATAGATTCACAGAAGTTGAGATTTAGACAACATGAATCTGATGAGATGGCTCATTATGCTATGGATTGCTGGGATGCCGAGATTTTCGGCTCTTATGGGTGGATTGAATGTGTTGGGATTGCACATAGAGGCTGTTATGATCTCGAAGCTCACGAAAAGTATACTGGAAAGGCAATGCGGGCAAGAAGAGAGTTTAGTGAGCCCAAGAATATAGAAATCGATCATTGGACTATTGATGGTTCTGTAGCGGGTCCAGCATTTAGGTCTCTCGCAGGTGCAGTGAAAAATGCTGTTGAAAAATTGCCAATTGATACTAAATTCCCCTGCCAAATCGAATTAGATACAGGAGAATCGGTAACAGTTGAACCTCAACATATTAAGAGAAATAAGAGGACAGAAGTTGTTACAGGTGAATGGTTTATTCCACATGTGGTGGAACCTGCTTTTGGTATTGATAGAATTATTTGGCATATTCTAGATCATGCTTATCATGAGGTTTCCAAGGGTGATGAATTATACACGGTTCTGAGACTGAATGAGGCTGTTGCTCCTGTTGATTACTGTGTTTTTCCATTGTTTGAAAAAGATGGTATGGGCGAAATAGCCAAATTGATAAATGTAAAATTGTGTTCAAAATCTGGAATCATTTCTATGTACGATTCTAGCGGTTCTATCGGTCGTAGATATGCTAGAGCAGACGAAATTGGAGTCCCATGTTGTATCACCGTAGACCATCAGTCATTGGAAGATAAAACAGTTACTCTTAGGGATAGGGATACAGGAGAACAACGCAGAGTCCCAATCGATTCATTGTAAGAATTACTTGTTTAATTTATCTTGAGTTTAGTTAATGTTCAAGAACCTTCGCAAGTTAGATAATTTATGGCTCAGGTTAGCGATTGGACTGAAAGGTACCGTCCAATTTCTGAAAGCCATTTAGAAGGTAACGAGTCACAGCGTCGTAAGATTAGAGATTGGTTATCAGAGTGGCAAGATGGTTTACCTAGGAAAAAAGCGCTTTTACTTGTTGGACCTCCCGGTGTCGGTAAAACTACTGTTGCTAGAGCCATTGCCCAAGATATGGATTGGAGTGTTATTGAGTTGAATGCTTCAGATGCAAGAAATGCTGCGGCAATCCGCAAAGCAGCAACACAAGGCGCTACTCATAGATCTTTATTTCACAACCCCAATGATAAGAAACAACGAACATTGATTTTATTAGACGAGGTTGACCATCTTTCAGGGGGCTTGAAAAAAGTAAATCAAGATAAACTTGCAAAGGCAGTTATGGGTGAAGAAATTGGAGGAAATCCAATTACATTCAAGGGTGATTCTGGCGGTAAGGCAGAGTTACTGAGATTACTTGATGAGACAAAACAACCAGTAATTCTTGCCTGCAACGAAATAATGGGACTATGGGGAAAAGGTTCAAACTGGCGTTCAACAAGAGACCGATTTCAGAAGCATATCATTACACTGAATTTTGATAGGGCTAGCGATGATGCAATAAGAAGAATTGCTCGGCGAGTTCTTAAATCTGAAGAAATTGATTTCGATGCACAAGCAATTGAGGAGTTAGTTGCTAGAAATCCTGGAGACCTCAGAGCACTGGTTAGAGATTTACAAGTAATATGTGCTACTATCGATGGTAAGTTAACTGTGGAATCTGTAAAATCTTTCTTAGAATCGAGTATTCGAGATATTTCTTTGGAGGTTTTCCCTGGATTAGATAAGTTATATCGTTGTGATACAGCACAAGAAGCAGTAATTGCTGGTCGTTCTATAGATAAATCACCCAGCGAGTTGTTGAATTGGATTCATTGGAATAACCCTTCACTTATTTCAGATAAAGAAGTAGTTAGAAGGGGCAATCAAGCATTGAGTAAATCTTCAAAAATGCTTTCTGCACAGTACGATAATACTGCACATCGTTCATGGTATTGGAGTGGGCAGTTATCAGGTTTAGCTGCTTCAGTTGTTAATAAATCTAAATTCACGGAAAGAATTTTTCCATCTTATCCAAATTTTCTACGCAGAAATGCTAGAAACATGCGACCATCTATTATTGAACAATTAGCATCCGAAGCAGGAATAAGTAAATCTACAGTTAGAGATGAGATGCTACCAATATTGACATCACTTCTTTCTCCTAATTCAGTAGTTGGAGACCCAAATGACTTTTCTGTTTCACTAAATTTCAACTTATCAGGTGAAGAGCATGCTACATTGACAGGACTGCCTTTAAGCCGCCGTTCAACTAAAGATTTAATCTCTGATTATAATCTGAAAATGGAAAATTTGAATTCCTTGGATGATGAAATCGACGATGAGATTGTTGAAGATATAGATACTTCTACAAACGACGGTGATGACCACAAGCCATCAGGTCAAATGACTTTATTCTAAGATTTTTTAGAATCTTTATCTTTCGGTATTAATCTTCTAAATAAAGCAATTGCGTTCCTATCTGCTTGCTCTTTTTCCTCCTTATTCCAAGTGCTTGGGTGCAATAATATTACTGCCGTTAGAAGTTCAAGTCTACCAAACCACATCAAAACTGAAGTTATGAGTAATGTAATTGAATTCATACCAGCCCATGTTTGACTTGGACCATAGTCACCCAGAGCAGGACCGGTATTTCCTAGACTTGAAGCAACCACAGAAATAATACTTTCAAAAGAATCGTTTTCCATAAAGATCGCTAGTAAAATACATGAAATTGCAAATAAGCCGATCCAAACAAAGAGCATTCCTACAATAAGCCCGATTTGTTGCCTCTCTACAACCTCTCCATTCATCCTAATACGTTGTATTCTCCTAGGTTGAGCAATTCTAACTAATTCTCTCATCGCTACTTTGAATGCTAGATTGATTCTTAGAAGTTTTAGCCCTCCACTTGTTGAACCTGCACATGCACCAACAATCATAAGAATTAGAAAAATAATCTTTGTGACCATTGGCCAAACGATGTAATCAGTAGAAGCATAACCGGTGGATGTACCAATTGATATAACATTGAAAATACTGTATCTAAAGCTATTTCCAAGCGCCATATCTGTAGAAATTAAAGCTATAACCATAGCACCTATTGCCATTCCTAAGTAGGCCAAATAACTCTTGAACTCTTCATCAGCATATGCTTGTTTAAATTCCTTCATACATATCAACCAAATTAAAGTAAAATTAACACCAGCTAAAAACATGAAAATAATAATTATACTCTCAATTGTTACCGAATCAAAATATCCTATGCTAGCATCATGTGTTGAAAATCCACCGGATGCGACTGTTGTAAGTGCGTGATTTACTGAATCAAAGAATGTCATTCCACCAATGAATTTCAGTAACAGCATTTCAATGACAGTAAGTGCAATGTAAAGTCCCCATAGGGCAATTGCCGTCTGTTGTAGTTTAGGCTTTAATTTAGATAATGAAGGTCCGGTAAGTTCTGCTCTGGCAAGGGCCATTCCTCCACCAATAATCCTCGATAAAATCATCATGCCAAGCATAATAATACCCATTCCGCCTAGCCACTGGGTTAAAGATCTCCAAATCAGTAAGCCTTTCGGTTGAGCATTGATACAGTCAAGTGTACTGCCAGGTATACAATTCGGACTCATTGCTGGGGAAATTACAGTAGCTCCAGTAGTTGTAAAACCAGACATTGATTCAAACCATGAATTAACCGCACCTCTCGCGATATCAATTAGTTGGACATTGTCAGTAAATGGTCCATTGAATACACCACCAAACCAATACGGCAATGCTCCAATGAAGACGGCTAAAGGCCATACAAGTGCAACTGCTGCAAATGCTTCCTTATCTCTCAATCTTTCACTAGTATTTGTTCTAGTAATGCTAAGTAGAATTAAACCAAGAACAGGAGAAATAATACATGGTAATGCAAAAGAATAGAGTGCGATTTCTATACTATCGAGAAGTGCTGTAGCCAAACCACAGATGAACAGAGGGATTGTTAAAGCAATTAACGTCCATCCCAATATTAAGAATAGTACATCTTTTCGCATACTCACACCTTGAATTTACGCTCCAAATCTGAAATACGGTCTGGGCTACAAAAAATAATCAAGCGATCATTTGCTAGAATTGTCTTATCTGGTGAAGGTCTAAGTGTTTCCCAATATCCATCAACAGATTCTCTTTGAATAAATGCGATTCTCATCCACTCGGGGAAACCGGAGTCTGCAATTCGCTTGTTAGCAAATTTGTGAGAATCGTCAATTCGCATACTTATTCCAACAATATTTGGCACATTCGAAAGAACAGCATACGCACCTGCAGCTTTAGAGTGAATGTGAGCAAGTATATTGTCAACAGCAACTCTTTTTCTATCTACTGCAAAAGTAATCCCCATACGTTGAGTGACTTTTACCAAATCAGCATCATAAAGGAGTAAACCAGTTCTTTGTACACCCATGTCACTGACCAATAGAGCAGCAGCAATACTATCATGGTCGGATTCAAGAGCAGCAATTGCAATGTGATTGTCGGGAATTCCAACTTCAGTCAGAATTTCTCTATCGAGATGGTCTCCATGAATAATCTCTAAATTTGGATGAGAGCCAATTGATGAGCCAGCTAGGTTATTTGCAACTTGTAAATCCCTTTCAATTACAGTAACACTGGCACCGTTAAGAAGCCAATTTTCAGCAATTAGTCTTCCAATTTGGTTTGCTCCAATAATAGCAACTTTTGGATTAATTGGAAAATCTGTTACCTCATGTCCAAAAATATTCAAAATTCTATTGAAACTACTCAACCCGGTAGTCGCTACAGCAATAACATCATTCGGCATTAGCATGAAATCACCATCAGGTACAACACTGCGTTCACCATCACGTTTTACACCGACTATTAGTGGTATTCCACCGTCAATTGACTTACTTGCTTCGCTTAGGGTTTTGAAAACTATATTTTCTGCATTTTTAGTTACGTCTAATTCTATTATGTAAGCATCATGTCCGAATGGAATTACTTCTTCGATAGATGATGATCTTAGTCCGGTATGTAATCTTCTGATAGCACTTTCAAGTGGATTAATTGCATGATTAACTTTTGCCCATTTAGTAAGATGGCCTTGCTTTTGCTCTTGGATAAAATTCATTCCTCTTACACGGCATAAAGATAGAAGTGGTTTTGCTTTTGGACCTCCGAATTCATAGTGAGCATGCTCTGCTAAGGCACATGCGATCAAATTTCTTTCATCAGAATTTGTAGCTGCAACAAAAACCTCCGCTTCTCCAATGCCAGCTTCATTCAATTTTTCTCTTGTAGTTAGGTCGCCATGAATCACTAAAACATCCAAATTTTGAGCATTTTTCACAGCTCGAGAGTCGTTATCAACTAAGACGACATCCATTTCCTCAGCACGCAAAGCACGAGCAAGTTCTGTACCAACTCGGCCAGCACCTCCAATAATAATTCGCATTTAATCACCACAAATTTTCAGCTAATTTCTTAATTTGGAATGTACCTGTGTTACTAAAAATCTCAGCAGTATTGAAACTTCTTTCCCTATCAACATCACAACATCGCTTTCCAGGTTTGTAATAGGATTTAACAAGTGAACTAGACGGGTCAGCCTCTTCAATCCAATCAATAAAGGCAGTAGGGGTGTGAAGTAGCCACTTGTTATTTACTACATCGACTGATCCTTCAACATAACATGTATCAAGATCTATGTTTCGTTCATTACACCAACTTTCACTCATTGGTAACAAAATATAACCCCATGCATGGCCTTCCCAGGATTGAAAAGTAGAATCAGTCAAAGCACCAAATACATACCATCCAGGTATACCTTTTGCTCTTAGTATTGAGAAGAAAGCATTGGTTTGTTCATCACAATCTCCAATGGAGGCTGCTAGGCATGCGGGACCACTTCTGGCGACTAAAGGTGCATTTTTATCGTATGCTACATTTTTGTGTAAATAATCAAATGCGGCTCTGGCAAAAGCATAAGCATTATCGGAACGACCATCAGGCATATCTGCAGTGATTATATCTACTGTTTCTTGAACAATATCAAATTGAACTGCATCAATTGCATAATCTTGGTAGGGACCATCTTCACCTATCATTGAACCACGGTTGTACCATTGCTTAGCACCAAATTGTATCAATTTAGAGCCACCGCCACGTTCAGCAATATCATCAAAGGTACCACTACTGTCGATATCAATCCCATTATTTATTCCAGCAATTCTACTATCGACGCGAGATGCTGAAGACCACCAAGTATATGCTGTGCTGGTAAGACTGACCGAGAAAACTAGGATTGCAGTTTCACCCGGTCCCAAACTAAGATTAAATTTAACACAATTATCTATTTGACAATCTTGATCTACATTTGGCCCAACTTCAGGCCACCAAACTGCATGTCCAGCACTTGTGATTAATCTTTCAGAGAATGGTTTTGAAGGTAAACCATCGAGAGGGATGTTTATTGGGGCGTCATTATTAACCTTCAAACTCATCGAATTAATAATCTGAATATCGGATGGTACTTCTGGGGGTGTTATTCCATCTGTATATTCAAAGCCAGTGTTTTGAAGATGCAATGTTGTAATATTTCGTGGAATGGCTAAATTTTCATTTGCATAGCTATTTCCTGCATTATTGACATATTTCAAAGTTTTATCCAGAGTATATGATGTTTCTATCGGATAAAGGTGATACGGGGCTGCTGCAAGTTGAATATATTCACTTATTCCAGCATATTGTTTGAAAACATGCTCTCTCGCTTGTGGAGATAGCATGATAAACGCAACCAAAGCAAGCATTACAACGCTACGAAAACGATTCTTTCTCCTCTTTAGAAGATTTCTCCTCTTTCCTTTACTAGTTAATACAACTCCAGACTTAGTGGGACGCTTGGTCTTGAGATATGTTGTTTCCATCGTACCTCGATTGAATTGTTGCTCGGCAGCAAAGTTAGGTGAACTGATGTTGGCTAACACCCTCCCACAGGAATAGCAAATTGTATCACCCGGGAGAGTGACACTTCGGCAATAAGGGCAGTTGCCCATATTACACCGTCTAGGTCGGCATTGTATAACGATTACCTGCGGAAATCCTACAAATACTTTATTTGTTAAGTCAAAAACATATCTCGCAAAATGGCTCATAGACAATAAGTAAATACCTACTTACTCTGACGAGTCATCATATTGACTATTTCTCTTCTCCGAAATTGTATTTTCCTTTTGCATCCTAGCTTGTCTTGCCCAAATTTTTCTAAGACGTTTCTTACCTTCGCTAGGAATTGATTCCCAAATCCAATTATTTGAATTTCGAGTGAATATGAGAGTCATTGGAATGATAAATATCCATGCGAGCGGATTAATCATCGCAAATGGGAACATTACCATATATCCACATCTCCAAAAAGAAGATCGTAAAACAGCACCCCATCTCTTTCCTCTTAGCATCAAATGTCCATGGTAACTGCTAATCAACGCTTCACATCTCGGGCTGAGTACGGAAATACCTGCAATTGTAATTATTAATCCAAATTCATTGAATGAGAAAATATCCCTAACCTCTAGTGTTTTGTAAATCATGATCATGGAAATCATGCCACCAACAGCGAGACCCAATGCCCAACCACTAGTTGTTTGAGAACTACCCTTTCTTACCCTATTTCTTCTTAGCAGTAGATGAACCGCAACAGATGCAAGAACTGCTAAAATGACTAAATTTAGTGGGTTGACTACTTCTTGACTGTCATCTAAAAACATCGATAGGTAAGGAGTAATTACAGCATCATGAAACAATCTTCCATAGACTCCTCCCAGCAATATTCCCCAGAAAACATTGCTCCAAGCAGTGGGTAGGTCATAAAAACCAGAATACTTAGTCATAACACCCTTCCACCCTAATGTCATTCCAATCAATGCGGCAATACTTGCCAATTGGAACAACAAGAAAGTAGAAGCCATGTTGATGGGGAAGAGTTTTACTTCATCAAGTCAATGCATAAAATTCTATTTTGCGTTGGTTTCAAAGACCTTCGACCACACGCTATGTTATGGCAAGATTACTTTTGTTTGGTGGGAAAGGTGGTGTTGGTAAGACTACAACCTCAGCTGCTACTGCAGTATGGCTTGCAGATTCAGGTTTACGAGTGCTGTTAGTTTCTAGCGATCCAGCCCACTCTACGTCGGATTCTTTAGCCGTAGAAATTGGTACTGAACCTACTGCCATTGAAGGTGTCGATGGATTATTTGGTTTGGAAATGGATCCAGAATCAAAACTTTCCTCACTACTACCCAAACTTGGAAAAATGGTAGATGGGATGAATTCCAAAGGAGGCTTAGGGGGATTGGGTGGATTAAGTATGATGCTTGATTCTAATGCCAAAGAAGAGATTGATGAAATGAAATCCGAGATTCAGACTTCTGAAATGATATTGCCAGGTTTAGATGAAGCATTAGCGTTTGATGAATTATTGCGTCATGTTGAAGATCCTAATTGGGACGTGATTGTTTTTGATACTGCACCAACAGGTCATACTTTGAGATTTCTTTCCTTACCTGAAATAATTGAAGCATGGTCAGGACGCTTGATTCGGATGATGCGAATTTCTGGAGGAATTAGATCGATGCTTTTTGGCAGTAAGGAAAGCAATGAGATGAAAGAAGAACTCGAACGATTTAGGCGTCGAGTTTTACACGTGAGAAGGGTTCTTTGTGATGAACAATTAACCTCTTTTACACTGGTTACAATTCCTGAAAGAATGGGTGTTAATGAAACACTAAGGGCGCATAAATCATTATTGGAATTTAATCTTCCCGTTCATAATTGTTTAGTTAATCGTCTTACACCAGAATTTGACCACCCATTCTTAAAAAATAGGAGAGAATCAGAATTATCACGAATCTCTGAACTCACTGACAAACTTGAAAATGTTAAAGTTTCAAATTTAGAATTAATGGAACAAGAAGTTGTTGGAATAGATAATTTGAGACTTATTGGTCAAAAATTGTATGGCGATACTATAGAAGTCGAAAATTCTCTTGGTCCACACAAGATTGGAGAATTACTAGTTCATGAAATTCATCGAGGAATGGTAGTAGAATCAAATGATGAATATGAAAGAATCTTTCTACACTTTCCAGGTATAAAGCGTGATGAATTATCATTACGTAGTAGTGAAGGTGTCCTGTTAATCGGTCTCAACGGGCGTGAACGTGAAATCAAAACATCAGTACCTGTAAAGGCCAGTCAGGTGGATGCAAAACTTGAAGGAGACGTTCTAAGATTAGATGTGCCATTAAATTAAATTTGAGGAATGGGTTCAAAGAGTAAAACCGTTACGGACCATCATGGCACTAGAGGGTCTATCAAGGGGAATTTTTCGTTCTCTAGGCTTTCTTAAGAATCGACGTAAGTTAGATGAAGAAGAACTTAGGGAGATGACCCGTAGTCTTAGAAGAGCTCTTCAAGAAGCGGATTTTAACGTTAGACAAACGAAAGAAATTGTTGAGAGGTTAGAGAATCGGCTTAAAGAAGAAGAGCCAAGACCAGGATTAACACTCCAAACACATGCAATGAACATATTGTATACAGAATTAGTTAGAATCCTAGGTCCATCTCATCAATTCCAACCGCGAGGTTCTACATTACTTCTAGTCGGATTGTATGGACAAGGTAAAACTACTACAACAGCAAAATTGGCTGAATGGTACAGGAAAAAGCATGGTTTACGAGTTGCTGTAATTGAAGCAGACGTTCACCGTCCTGGAGCATATGCACAATTATCTCAACTACTCGAAGACAGTTCGGTTATAGTTTATGGTGAACCCGACAATAAGGACGCTGCATCTATTGTTAGGAATGGATTGCAGAAATGTGCATCCGCAGACATGGTAATTGTGGATACTGCAGGACGTCACCAATTGGATGAAGAATTAGTTGAAGAACTAGAAAACATTTCTTCACTTACTCGTGCCACTGAAAGATGGCTCGTCATAGACGCTCAAGTAGGACAAGCCGCAGGCCCTGTCGCAGCTTCATTCCATAGTTTAGCAGGAGTAACAGGAATTGTAGTTACCAAACTAGATGGTACTGCTAGAGGTGGTGGTGCCTTATCTGCTGTTGCAGCCACCGGGGCTCCAATTGTCCACATAGGTGTTGGAGAAAAAGTATCTGATTTGGAAAAATTTGAATCTGATAGATTCATTTCTAGACTTCTTGGGATGGGTGATATTCAAGGATTAATTGATCTTGCTCCTGAAGACTTAGATGAAGAAGAAGCTCTAAGACTCACACAAAGAATGATGAGTGGTAGGTTCACTTTGAATGACATGTACAAACAAATGGAGATGATGTCGAAAGTCGGAACAATCGATAAACTAATGTCATTTTTACCAGGAAATATGTTAGGAGGATTAGGCGGTATGTCGAAATCTCAAAAACAAGCAATGCAAGGAAACTTAGATCGTTATCGAACAATAATGGATAGTATGACTGCGTGGGAGAAAAATGAACCTGCTAAAATAAAGGCAGATAGAATAAAACGTATAGCCAGAGGTTCTGGTGTTAGGGAAAAAGATGTTCGCGAACTAATCGGGCAATGGAATCGTTCAAGAAAGATGATGAAGGGAATGGGCGGAAATCGTAAATTGAACAAGCAGATGCGTAAGATGATGAAAGAAGGTGAAATGGATATAGATCCATCTTCATTTGGAATGTGAGTAATTCTAATCATCTAATGGCGGCAAATCAGGTATATCTTTGATGTTTGACTTTGCTTCTTCCTCTGCTGCTCTTCTAGCATCTTCTTCTGCTTTTCTAGCGTTTTCTTCTTCGAGTCTTTTGGCTTCTAATTCTTGATCAATTTTTGCCTTTTCCTCAGCCAAACGTTGAGCTTCTTGTTGTTGAGCTAACATTTCTTCTTGCTCTGCTAATCTTTTAATCTCCTCTAATTCAGCGTTTATTTTTGCCTCTTCTGCTAAGCGCTTCTCTTCAGTGATTCTGATAGATTCTTCAACCATTTTCAAATGTGCTTCTTCTGCTAACTTCCTTTGAGCTTCTTCTTCCGCTCTGATTTTAGCCTCCTCTTCAGCTTTCAACCGAGCTTCTTCTTCAGCCTTCTTCCTGACTTCTTCCTCTGCTGCAAGTCTTTTAGCTTCTTCTTCAGCTTTCAATCGAGCCTCTTCTTCAGCCTTTTTACGTATCTCCTCTTCCTCTAGTGCTCGTTGTCGCTCTTCTG
>MDTA01010168.1_pt1 | contig 11629 bp, 12 predicted proteins | sample 811151 | NCBI WGS metagenome assembly MDTA01 (sample SAMN05326648, study PRJNA326480) | marine metagenome | isolation source: seawater | place: Indian Ocean: South | collected 2010 | reverse complement strand
TTCTGATAAAATCTTTTTTTTTGTCAGATATTTTGTAATAATTGTGGTTGATAAAATTTCACCGTAAGATAAGATTTTATCTAGCTTTTTGGGTGTTAATTCTTTTGTCTTTTTTACTTCTTTTAAATCAAGTAAAAGGTCATTATAATATTTATTTAAAATTGGGTTTGAATGTTTATCTATTAGTTTATTAAAGCAATCATTGTGAATTTTTTTAATAATTTTAAACTCACTACTAACATCTTTTTTCATAGCAGCATTTTCAGCTAAATTTTTTAATTTATTTGTTATGCCGCTCATTGCAGAAAAAACCAAAGCTATTTTATTATATTTAATTTTTGATTTTACAATAGAATGAACATTTTTTATATGATCAGCATCTTTAATAGATGAGCCACCAAATTTTAAAATAATCATTAAGTTCCTTTTTTGTTTGATATAAGACTTAGCCAATTTTTAAAAAATATAGTACTGTTTTTTGACCAACAGTCAATAGGTTTATTTTTTGGATTATTTTTTGGAAAGTAATTTAAAGGAATAGGAGTTTTAGAATCACTTTTTAAATCTCTGAGATACTCCTTTTTTAGTGTGTCAAAATCATACTCAAAATGATTGAAATTATAATATTCATTTTTATTTTTATTAGCTACTAAACAAGGGCCAGAAACATTAGAATTAAGAATTATTGTAAGTTCTTTAGTTTTATTTATATCTGATAGTTTGGTAGTGGCATATCTTGATACAGGTACTAAAATTTTGGATGAAAACTGTTTTGTTATTCTTTCACTTTTTGTCACTATTTTCTGATTAAAAACACCTGAAATTTTTTTTTCTAATAGATATTTTTTTATTCCATAATGATGATAAAGTGCTGCTTGAGCACCCCAACATATAAAATATGATGAAAATATATTCTCTCTAGACCAATTAAATATTTTGGTCAGTTCTGCCCAATACTTTACAGATTCAAAAGGGATTTTTTCAAGTGGAGCACCTGTACAAATAAATCCATCAAAATTTTTATTCTTTATATCGTCAAATATAAAGTAATATTTATTTAGGTATTTTATGTCTGTATTCTTGGGAGTATAAGTAGCGGTCCTAATAAAAGTGAAATCAATATTATTATTAGGACTCACTACTTTTTTTTTTTAGTTGTTTTTCCGTTTCAATTTTATTCGGCATCAAATTGAGTACGGCAATTTTCAAAGACATAAAAGGATATTTAAAGGATTTATTTTTTCATTATAATGTGCTAAAGGCTTGTTTAAAATCAGCTATTATATCATCAATATTTTCTAAACCTACGGATACTCTTATTAAATCATCAGATACACCAGAAGATTTTTTTTCAGTATCAGTAAGTTGTTGGTGGGTAGTTGATGCTGGGTGGATTACTAAAGTTTTGGCATCGCCTACATTTGCTAAATGGCTAGCCATTTTAACATTGTTAATAAATTTTTCTCCACTCTCTAAACCACCTTTAATTCCAAATGATAATACTCCACCAAATCCATTGGTTAAATATTTATTTGCGTTTGAATGTGATGGGTGATTTGCTAAACCAGGATAGTTTACCCAATCCACATTATTATTCTAATTTAGCCACATAGCAAGATCAAGAGTGTTTTCTACATGCTTTTGAGCTCTGAGGGATAAGGTTTCCAAACCTTGTAACAATAAGAAAGATCCAAAAGGATTTTGAGAAGGGCCAAAGTCTCTTAGACCTTCGACTCTTGCTCTTATAGCAAATGCAACATTAACTCCCAGAACACCTTTAGGTCCAAATGCTTCCCAAAAGTTTAAGCCATGATATCCTGGAGATGGGGAAGTGAATTCTGGGAAATTACCATTATCCCAGGGGAAATTACCCGAATCAATAATAATTCCACCGATAGTATTACCATGCCCCCCAATCCATTTGGTTGCTGATGAAACCACAATATCTGCTCCATGATCAATAGGTTTACATATATATCCTCCCATTCCAAATGTATTATCAACAATTAGCGGAATACCATGATTTTTAGCAATATTTGATAACCTTTTAAAATCAGGTACATTGTACTGGGGATTACCAATACTCTCAACGTATAGCGCTTTAGTTTTATTATCAATTAATGATTCAATTGAATCAGGGTTGTCTCCATCAGCAAACTTCACATTAATACCTAATCTTGGAAACGATACTTTGAATTGATTATAGGTTCCACCATAAAGAAAACTGGTAGAGATTATGTTATCTCCAGCTTTCGCAATTGTTTGAATTGCAAGAAATTGTGCTGCTTGTCCACTTGATGTGGCAAGAGCCGCTACTCCTCCTTCCAATGCTGCAACCCTTTTTTCAAAAACATCAGTAGTTGGATTCATTATGCGTGAATAAATATTACCAAATTCCTTTAAAGCAAATAGATTTGCAGCATGATTAGTATCATTAAAAGTAAACGAAGTTGTTGCAAATATTGGAACCGCTCTGGCATTTGTACCTGAATCAGGTTCTTGACCAGCATGAATTTGCAATGTATCAAAATTTTTAGAATCCATTTTAAACTCCTATATTATTATATGAATATTTAAATTTTACCAAAAAAAAAGCCGGTGCTAATCCCGGCTACATTATTTGTTTCCTTTTTAGCATTTTTTTTTTGTCGAAGCAATATGGTTTAAATCACGACTTAATATGTTAATTATTTTTTTTATTATATCAAAACTTTTTTTAATAATGAAAAATATTTGCATTTAAATACAATTTTTTTTTATTGTAGAATTATATTTATTAATGTAATCTAACACGTTCTAAAATCAAATTATTAGAATAATCTAAATTGAAAAAATGAGAAAGTTAAATAATAAAGTTAAAGTTATAGCAAAAAATGCACAAAAAGATAATATACGTAAAATTATTATTGTAACTTGTTATTTTATCATTTTAGCAATTATTGGATTTGCTATCCAAGTTGTCTAACTGAAATAAAAAAAGAACAGAATAGACAATGAAGATAGCGAAATAAACCTCGCCGAAATTATCCTATTCTTAATTCTTATAGCTTCAGTTTCAAGGATATAAATCTTAAAAAAGGGAATATATATGAGATCAGATGCTATCAAAAAAGGATTTGAACATGCGCCTCATCGTAGCTTATTAAGAGCAACTGGTGTTATAAAATCAGAAGAAGATTTTGAAAAACCTTTTATAGGAATTGCGAATTCTTATATTGATTTGATACCAGGCCATGTTCATCTTCAAGAATTTGGTAAATTAGCAAAGAGAGCTGTAAGGAAAGCAGGAGGTGTCCCATTTGAATTCAATACGATTGGATTGGATGATGGAATTGCGATGGGTCATATTGGAATGAGATATTCGCTTGCAAGTCGAGAATTAATTGCAGATTCGGTAGAAACTGTAGCTGAAGCTCATAGATTAGATGGATTATTATGCATTACTAATTGTGACAAAATAGTTCCTGGTATGCTTATGGGGGCAGCTAGGGTAAATATTCCAACCGTATTTGTTTCAGGTGGCCCAATGAAAGCAGGTGAAGTTGATGGTAAAAAAATTGATTTGGTTTCTGTTTTTGAGGGTGTTGGTAAAGTAAAAGCTGGTCTGATTGATGAATATAAATTAAAAGAAATAGAAAAAGAGGGTTGCCCAACTTGTGGTTCATGCTCTGGTATGTTTACGGCGAATTCAATGAACTGTCTAATGGAAGCAATAGGCATAGCCTTACCTGGAAATGGATCAATTCTTGCAGTCGATGATAAAAGAAAAAAATTGGTTATCAAAGCTGGTAAAAAGGTTCTGGAGATGGTTAATAGAGATATAAAACCCAGAGATCTTATTACTAAAAAGTCGATGGAGAATGCATTTGCTTTAGATATGGCTATGGGAGGTAGTACGAATACAATATTACATGCGTTAGCAATTGCGCATGAAGCTGGTTTAAAATTTAATTTAAAAATATTAAATAAAATTTCAGACAAAACTCCTTATATATGCAAAGTTAGTCCTGCCACTCCGAATGTTCACATGGAGGATGTTCATAATGCAGGAGGAATATCTGCAATATTAAATGAATTATCTAAAAAAGAAGGAATTCTTAATTTAGATTTACCAACAGTTAGCGGAAAAATACTTAAATCAAACATTAAAAATTCAGAAATTAAAAATCCAGAAGTAATTAGAACCGTTGAGAATCCATTTTCTAGAAAAGGTTCATTAGTTGCTTTATTTGGTAATTTGTGTCCAGACGGAGCAATTGTAAAAACGGGTGCGGTAAATAAAAAAATGATGATTCATTCTGGCCCTGCTCGAATTTACAATTCACAAGAAGAAGCTCTTAAGGGTATATTAGGTAAAAATATAAATCCAGGAGATGTAGTTGTTATCAGATACGAAGGACCAAAAGGAGGGCCAGGTATGCCTGAAATGTTATCACCCACAAGTGCAATAATGGGTATGGGGCTTGGTGATAAAGTAGCCTTGATAACAGATGGAAGATTTTCTGGAGGTACAAGGGGTGCTTGTATTGGACATATCTCACCGGAGGCAGCAGAAAGAGGGCCTATTTCTGTTTTAATGGAAGGAGACATTATACACATTGATATTCCAAATAAAAGTTTAAATGTAGATCTTAGTGATAAAGAAATTGAATATAGGATAAAATCATTGGAAGATTTTAAACCAAAAATTTCCAAAGGATATCTTAGTCGATATGCAAAAATGGTAACTTCAGCAAATACTGGAGCAGTTTTAAAGTAAGGAGAATTATTAATGAAAAGATTATTAACGGGTGCTGAAATTATATGGGAGTGTGTTATTAAAGAAAAAACTGATGTTGTTTTTGGTTATCCTGGTGGAGCTATTTTGCCTGCTTATGATGCTTTAACCAAATATAGAGATAGTATCCATCATGTATTAGTTCGTCATGAACAGGGTGCTACACATATGGCTGATGGATATGCAAGGGCATCTGGTAAAGTAGGGGTTGCCATGGCAACCTCGGGACCCGGAGCAACCAATATGGTAACTGGTCTAGCAACTGCTAAACTAGATTCAATTCCCATTATTTGTATTACAGGACAAGTTCCTAGACCTGCTATTGGAACAGATGCTTTTCAAGAGGTTGATATTTATGGTACAGTTTTTCCAGTTACAAAGTATAGCTATTTGGTTATGGACATTAATGATTTAGCACCAACAATAAAAGAAGCTTTTGCTGTTGCAAGATCAGGGAGACCTGGCCCTGTATTAATTGATATTCCAAAAGATATTCAAAATGAGACTATTGAATTTGAATACCCAAAAAGTCAGGTTATGATACCTGGCAATAATATTACAAAAAAACCAGAAAAAAAATTATTAGAAGATGCTGCAAATTTAATAAATAGTTCAAAAAAACCTGTAATTTTAGCAGGGCATGGAATTCTTCTATCCGGAGCCTCTCAAGAAGTAATTAAATTAGCGGAAATTGCTTCGATCCCTGTAGCGTGGACTTTATTAGGTTCTGGAGCAGTTCCTGCAAGCCACCCCTTAAATATGGGTATGATGGGTATGCATGGAGAATTTGCTGTAAACAATGCTATACAAGGTGCAGATTTATTGATTGCTTGCGGTATGCGTTTTGATGATCGAGTTACGGGAGAGGTAAGTACTTATTCATTGAATTCAAAAAAAATACATATTGATATTGATTCATCAGAGATAAATAAAATTATACCTGTTGATGTGGGTATAGTTTGTGATTTAAAAAATACTCTAAATCAATTATTACCATTATTAAAAAAGAAACAAAATAAAAATTGGTTTGAGATCATAACAAATTGGCAATCTGAGTCTAAAAGAAGAGATATAATAAATACAAAAACTGAAGTTTTATTTGGTGCTCAGGTTATAAGAGACATATGGACTGAAACTAATGGAGAAGCAATTATTGTTAGCGATGTAGGGCAACATCAAATGTTAGAGGCTCAATACTATGAACATGACGAGCCTAATACACTATTGACTTCAGGAGGTCTAGGTACAATGGGTTTTAGCTTGCCTGCAGGTATAGGAGCTAGTTTTGCTAAAAAAAATAAAGATATATGGATTATTGTTGGAGATGGCAGTATACAAATGACTATTACTGAATTGGCTACTGCTGTTCAAGAAAATGTAAATATAAATATTGCAATAATTAATAATGGATATTTGGGTATGGTGCGGCAATGGCAGGAGCTTTTTTATGATTCTCGTTTTGCAGAAACACCTATTAGCAGTCCAGATTATTTAAAAATAGCAGAAGCATATGGTTTAAAGGGCTATAGAGTGCATTCAAGAAATGAAATTCCGAAAATTGTTCAAGAGGCTAAACATAATTTAGGACCGGTAATGATTGAATTTGTTGTAGAAAAGCATGATGTAGTTTATCCAATGGTACCGACTGGAGCAGCCTTAAATGCCATGATAAATCGTCCAGAAAAGGTAAATAAATAAAATAATTAAGGAAAGCTCAATGAAACAAACATTAATTATATTTGTTCAAGATGAACCGGGTGTTTTGAACAGAGTATCTAGTTATATCAGGAGAAAAAATTTCAACATAGAAAGTATAGTTGCAGGACATACGGAGAAGAAGGGTATAACACGGATTACTTTAGTTTTAAATGAGCCCAACAAAACAAAACAAAATATTGTTGTTAATAGTTTAAAACAGTTAGTAGATGTATATGATGTGATCGATGCTACAACTATTCAAAGCCATATTCGGGAATATGCAATGATAAAAATATTAGTTTCTAAGCAAGAAAAAAAATTAATCGATAAAGTTATAAAATCAATTAATTCAAATATAATTTCATTAAAAGAAAATATTTATATTTTAGAATTGACAGGTTATGTAGAGGATATAGAATTATCAATTATTTCATTAAAAGAATTTAATATATTAGAAATTGTTAGGTCCGGAATGGTTGCAATGGTTGAAGGTAATAATCCATTACATAAACCTTACCTAAAAAAAACAGAGTTAAATAACCAAACATTTCGAATTATGGAAACATTTTAAATTTTAAAAAGACTATATTATGAAAAAATTAAACATTAATGGTTTTGAAGAAACTATAATAGAAAGATCAGATTATCCTATTGATAAATGTAAAACAATTTTAAAAATGGAAACAACTGCAATTTTAGGTTATGGCCCACAAGGTTATGGACAGGGTCTTAACATGAGAGATCAAGGGTTTAATGTTATTCTAGGGCTTAGAAAAGGTAAAAGTTGGGAAAAAGCTTTAGCTGATGGTTGGGTTGAAAATGAAAATTTATTTGGAATAGAAGATGCAGTTAAAAAAGGTACTATTATTCAATATTTACTTTCAGATGCTGGACAAATTCATGCTTGGCCCATTATTAAAAAAAATTTAAAAGCTGGGGATGCATTATATTTTTCTCATGGTTTCGGCATTGTTTTTAATAAAGATACGGGAATTATTCCACCAAGTAACATTGATGTTATTCTAGTTGCACCCAAAGGGAGTGGTTTAACTGTCAGAACGCATTTTCAAGTAGGTAAAGGGATAAACTCTTCTTTTGCTATTCATCAAGATTTTACTGGAAAAGCAAGGAAAAGATGTATAGCTACTGCTTTTGCTATTGGATCTGGACATTTATTTGAAACAACTTTTCAAAAAGAAGTACATAGTGATTTAACAGGAGAAAGATGTGTGTTAATGGGTTTAATTCAAGGAGCCTTTTTAGCTCAATATGAGGTTTTAAGGGATCATGGTCACTCACCATCTGAAGCTTATAACGAAACTATTGAAGAAGCCTTGGAGAGTCTATATCCACTTGTTTCAAAAAAAGGTATGGATTGGATGTATTCAAATTGTTCAACTACCGCTCAACGAGGGGCTCTTGATTGGGCGCCTAAATTTAAAAATACTTTAAAGCCTATTATTGAAGATTGTTATCAAAAAGTTTTATCCGGTGAAGAAGCGAGGCGTTCAATTCAAGCAAATTCTAATCCAAATTATAGAAAAGAATTGAATAAAGAATTAGATGAAATTAATAATCAAGAAATGTGGATTGCGGGTAAAGAGTTGAGAAAACTTCGTCCAGAAAATTCATAAATAACAAAATAAGGAAATTATTAATGCCTAATCATTCTAAATTAATGTGGCACAATGGAAAAATTATACCTTGGGAAAAAGGAACTACTCATGTTATGTCTCATGGATTGCATTATGGTAGTGGAATCTTTGAAGGAATAAAATGCTATAAAAGCAATAATGGATCGGTTCTTTTTAGATTAGAGGACCATATAAAAAGATTTTTTGATTCAGCTAAAATTCATAAAATAGTTATTCCATTTTCAAAACAAGAATTAATGGAAGCTTGTAAAGATTTAATTAAGGTAAATAAAATTGCGAATGGTTATATAAGACCAATAGCATTTTATGGATATGATACCTTAGGTGTCCATCCAAAAATGTGTCCTGTGATAACCTCCATTGGTGTATTTAATTGGGGTGAATATCTTGGTGAAGGAGCATTAGAAAATGGAGTAAGAGTAACTATATCTCCATGGAGAAAATTTCATTCTAGTTCTTTTCCTACAACAGCAAAAGCGAGTGGTCAATATCTTAATTCTATGTTGGCTGTTAGAGATGCTAAAGAAAAAGGATTTGATGAAGCTCTTCTTTTAAACCAAGAGGGAACAATTGCTGAGGGGGCTGGACAAAATATTTTTATTGTAAAAAATAACCAATTACATACTAATATTGAAAATGCATCTATTTTAATGGGTATAACAAGGGATACAGTAATAAATATTGCTTTTAAGGAAAATATTTTTGTTAATTTGGAATCATTATCTTTAGGTCAACTCTTTTCAGCTGATGAAGTTTTTTTTACAGGAACAGCAAGTGAAATAACACCAATTAGTGAGGTCGATGGACGAATTATAGGTGAGGGAAAGCCTGGAAAAATTACAAAATTTTTACAAAAAAAATATTTCAACTTAGTAAATGGCAAATCAAAAGGTTTTAGAAAATGGACAACTTTGGTAAACTTTTGAGGGAGTAAAAAAATATAATATATCATATTAGAGAGTACAATTTAGATTAGTGTTATTTACTTTAAAATAATTTATAAAAATATTCTCATTAATTTTTTTGATTTTAAAGATTTGGGTAATTTAAATTTTAAAATAATAATGGTTCTTTTTAAAAAAAAAAGATTAATGTAAATTATCAATCCTTAAATTCATTTTTAATTTATATTACAGGGTGAGCTTTATGGCTAATTGGAACAAAGATCTTTTTATAAATCATTTAAGAGAAAATTGTACTAGAGAGGTTGCTAAAATAGGTGTCTCAATTATAGAATTTAGCGAGAAGCATGCCGATGACATTTCTTGGGGTCGTGGTCTTGATCATGGTACTTTGACATATAGATGTAATACAGATGTTGGTGTTATACCACTTTTTCATATGACTTCGATTGGACAACTAAATTTGCAAATTAACTTTATGAGGAATAAAGAAATACCTCCAATGGTTATTAGAGATATGGTTTTAAAATTAGAATCGAATTTTCTTCGTGATTATGATGAAATTGAATATCCAAGTGATGTTTTTGTGCCTATTAATGAATTGTTTCATACTGAAAATCAAATTGAAAAATTTTTGAAAACAATGGAAGGTTGTACTTATCGTTTAAAGCAATGATGATTTATTTTTTATTATAATCAATCATCGCATGTATTTTTTATTAAGTATAATATTATGCTTTAATTTTTTATTATCTCAAGATATTCTTCATGAAGATTTCATAATTACTATAGGGAAAAGAATATATAGTCCTTTATCAGATAGGCCATTTAAGGGAAGAGTTATAAAATTTTATCCTTTTGAACAAATTAAATATGAATATTTTGTAGTTGATGGTGTTAAAAATGGTAAATATGTATCTTATTTCAAAGGAGGTAATGTTTTAGAAGAAGGTAATTATAAAAATGGTTTAAAAGATGGTTCGTGGTTTAAATTTGATCAGTTTTATAACAGAAAAAGAGAATTAACGCACTTTAAATCAATAGAATATATTTTTAAAAGTGGTAAACCTATTAAATTAATTACTTTTACAACTGATGGTTCAATAAAGAAAACTGAGATATATTAATTAAAATAATTTTTAGTTCAATATTAGATCCTTCCTTATGAAAAATTATATAGGTATACTCTTTTATTTATTATTATTTGATTATTCCTTTAGCCAAAATAATGAAGGCCAGGTTTTTTATGGGACCAATGCTTTTCAATAGATAATACGACTCAGTTAGATTTAGCGGGTGAAAATCTTACTAGGGTTAAAATACCTCTATTGGAACTCAACTAATGATTTAGATAAACAAGTCGCATCTGGTATGTATTTTTTAACTTTTGAATCAGAAAATATTAAAAAAACAGATAAATTAGTTTTATTAAAATAGAAAATATTTATTTAATAGGTTAAAAAAAATGGATCATAAAAAAGAATTCAATAGGATTTACAATAAAAAGATTAAAGAATTACAAATTGAATTAGTAAAACTTCAGAACTGGGTTATTGCAAAAGGAGAAAAAATTGCTATAGTATTTGAAGGTAGAGATGCGGCTGGTAAAGGAGGCACTATAAAAAGAATTACCGAAAATTTAAATCCAAGGTATTGTAAAGTTGTTGCTCTAGCAAAACCAACTGAACGTGAAAAATCTCAATGGTATTTTCAAAGATATATCCCATATCTTCCTGCTTCAGGAGAAATTGTTATTTTTGATAGAAGTTGGTATAACAGAGGCGGAGTTGAGAGAGTTATGGGATTTTGCACTGAGAAACAATATATTAACTTTTTACAAACCTGTCCTGAATTTGAACGTATGATTATATCCTCTGGGACCCAATTAATCAAATATTGGTTTTCAGTTAGTGCTGAAGAGCAAATGAAACGTTTTAGACGAAGAGCTGAAGATCCAACTAAAGGCTGGAAATTAAGTCCAATGGATCTGGAGTCTGTTAATCGATGGGATGATTATTCAAAAGCAAAGGATAATATGTTTGAACACACAGATACTGTTTTTTCTCCTTGGAACATCGTTGAATCAGATAATAAAAAGAAAGCAAGAATAAATTGTATAAGCCATTTTCTTAGTTTGGTAAAATATTCTGAAATAGAGCAAGAAGAAGTTTTGTTACCGGATCGAATTCAACAAAAGAACTATAAAAGACCTCCTCGATCTAATTATAATTATGTTCCAGATACCATTTAATTTTTTTATACCATACTGAAAAAAAGGTTAAAATTTGAAAAATTTTATATATACTATTGGATTATTTTATTTTTTTCTTTCTTGTGAAGAAGTTAAAGAAGTAGATACTACTAACCCATCGGTAACTATAACTTATCCATTTAATTTATCAATTGTATCTGAAATATTAAAAATTACATGCGCTGCGGCAGATAATGATTCGTTAAAAAAAATCACTTTATGGATAGATGGTATAGAAACGGATGTAGTTGATAGTATTGCGCCTTACATTTTGGAGTGGAATACTTTATCATATGAAGACAGTTCATACCATAGTATTACGGCGGTTGCGCATGATATGTCAGGA
>MDTA01207178.1_pt1 | contig 11635 bp, 13 predicted proteins | sample 811151 | NCBI WGS metagenome assembly MDTA01 (sample SAMN05326648, study PRJNA326480) | marine metagenome | isolation source: seawater | place: Indian Ocean: South | collected 2010 | reverse complement strand
TATTATAAATTTTGTCTGCAGATTTTTTTGCAGCTTCAGCTACAATTGGTTTATAACTTTCTCCGTGAATCATTATCTGCCATTTACCTTCTCGTTGATATCTGCCAGTTTTTTTATCTTTCATCATTGGCAGTCCCCATTCATCAAACATATGAACTGTTGAGTCTACGTGTCGTGCCATATCATAGCCGAGGTCTTCTCTAACAAGTCCCATTAAATCATTTCTTGCATATCTCACATGATCCTCTGGTTGATTTTCATTCCATCTCATACCCATATAACAATTAATTGCATATAAGCCTTGTGCGACCGCTCCACTTCTGTCGATGTTAGCTTTTTCAACGCAAATGATTTTTAAATCACGTCCCCAGTGCCTTGCCTCAAATGTTGCTCCGGTACCAGCCATTCCGCCACCAACAACTAAAACATCGCAAGTTTCATGTACTGTTTTATTTTTTGGCATTAATAGTAAACACCTTTTTTAAATGAATCTTTACTTATAGTTGGAAGATCTTTTTTAGTATCTAAACCTTCAGGTTCAGAGTATAAAACTTGTGAATTCATTTCACCTTGTCTCGGTTTATCTCCCTCTGCTAATTTGGGAATAAATTTTCCCCATGGTTTGGTTGTGATAGGTGATACAAAATCTTTTTCTGTTCCGTTTCTAAACTTAATTTTCCATGAGATGGTTCCTTTTTCCTCTTCTCTTCTCACTCTCACACTGTGACCCATAGGGGCAAAATCTGCGTAACCTCTCACATCAATAGCATGATTAGGGCAAGCTTTAACGCACGAGTAACATTCCCAACAAAAATTTGGTTCAATGTTTTTTGCACGTCTTATTGTTTCATCTATGTGCATGATATCTGACGGACAAATATCGACACAATGTCCGCAGCCGTCACATCTAGTCATATATACAAATGTCGACATAATTTATTTTTTTTCCTTAAGGTTTCTTATCATAAAATCTTTAATAATGCTTAGGTTGTTCTCTTTTAATACCCAAACCAAATTGCTCTGGTGCGTCAGCCGGTGGTGGCAAATTGTCTCTAGATCCATCAGCTTCGGCTAGATTTTTCTGAATTGCAGCACCTGGTTTGTAAAACATGTGTGCAAATTTTGACCAGTACACACCACCAAATAAAACTAAATTTGAAATAATATACAAAATTAAAAACAAATAACTAATTCCAGTAAGATTTGATGTCTGTGTATAAGACCAAGCTAATCCAAATGTTGCACAAGCTAACAAAGCTAGGACAAATAAATCTGCAGTAATAATTCTATACCAAGGATGAGCTTCGGCAGAAACATCAACTCTTAAAAAAAACCAAAACCAATAACCTCCTATACAAGTCATTATAGCTCCAATATGCCACATTAATGTCATGTAGTTAGGTGCAGCTGAGCCATCTGTATAATTAAAAATTAATACTACTGAGGAAATCCAAAACAAAATAGTTCCATACATGCCCAAAACATGAGCTAATCTTCTTTTGCCCATTCCTAGCTCAGATGTTGTTGCAATGTCATGTACAACTGTTTTTAAAATTACTGTAGTCTTTTTTCCAGCACTTAATTCATTTTTTGCGAATTTTTTTGCTTTTTTTGCATTCCTGAAAAAATAAACTACATTTTTTTTATGGAGCATGTCTAGACCAGTGCTAATTACAACTAATAAAATCATTGCTATCACAAAAAATTGTATTGCGACTGCTGGTAAAACTAAGGCTAATTCTGCAAATGGATTGTTTGTAAACATAATGATTTTTCCTTGGAATTTTATTTTATATATGTGTTAATAGCAGTCAAGTGAGAACGGCTCGCAATTATTTGAGTTTCCCCTCTTTTCTCATCTGTGCTCTAATCTTAGTTGCAGATATTTGCTGAGTTTTTTCATCAAGCACTATTTCTTCAATTTTATATCCCACTCCTCTACCATAGCAAATGTTAGTAATATTTGGGACCAAAGTGATCTTAATTCTATTTTTATAGTCCTTTAAAGCTTCTAGAATATTTTTTTTCACAGTATCAAAATCAAAAGGGTTATCGTCTACACCTTTTACGTCTCTAACCGTAATGTTAACTTGACCAGTTTTTTTTAAAATTTCTTCAAAAAGTTTTTGGTGACCCTCATGCCAAGGCTGCCACCGTCCAAGCATTTGCGCAGTTGGTAATTTGTTATCCCATATATGGTTATCGTTTTTCATTGTTAAAAAAGCGTATATATAAATGGAACTATTCCTGATTCTTCACCTTCCAGTATTAAAAAACCAGATAAAACGAATACTAAGATTATTGGAATAAGGATTATCTTCTTTTTTCTATTAATAAGATCTTTGATTTTTACTAAAATGCTTTCCATTTATAATTAATTTTAAGGTAATATATAGCTTATACTTTATTAAAAACAAGAGTAATTTCTACTAATGAATTTTGAACAATATTGGTTAAAGCAAACTAAGTTGATCAAGTGGATTAAAAAACCAAAAGTTGCTTTAGAGAGAGAAAAAAATAATTATTTTACTTGGTTCCCTGACGGGAAATTAAACATTTATTCAAACTGTATTGAGCAACATTTAAACAATAAAACTAAAAATAAAATTGCAATATATTTTGTAGATAAAGATAACAAAATTAGTTCCTTAACTTATAAAGAGTTAGATATTCAAATTAGCAGGTTTTGCTCTTATTTGATTAAATCAAATAATAAAAAAAAAATAAATAAAGTTATGATTCATGCTTCAAGTTCAAAAATGTCAGCAATATCAATGTTATCATGTGCGAAACTGGGAATACATTTTTCGGTTGTTTTTGAGGATTTAGCTGAGCATGCGATAGAAAAAAGAATAAGAATATTTAAACCAGATTTAATTTTTTCGATTACAAAAAATAAAGACCTGATCAAATTATTTTCAGAAGTTTCAAAAGTAAAAAAATTAAAAATTATATATTTTCATGATGTGAGGCTTGAAAAAAATCTATCAGAAAAAAATTATAAAAAAACTAAGGTAAAAAGTGGAGATGATTTTTTTTCAATTTTTACTTCTGGTTCAACTGGAGACCCAAAAGGAATAACTCATTCTTATGGTGGATTTCTTTTACATGTAATTTATACGTGCAAACATCAATTTGGGATGAAAAAAAGTTCTGTGGTTCTGACTGCATCTGATGCGGGTTGGCTTAATGGACACAATTATGCTCTTTTTGGTCCATTAACAATTGGAGCTTCAACAATTTTGCTGGAAAGGCCAATATCATTATTGGATGAAACATTTTTAAAAAAACTATTCAAATTAAAAATATCAATTTTATATCTACCAGTTACTTTGATAAGAATGATGAAAAAAATTTTTAAAAATAAACATAAGTATAAATCCATAACATCTTTAGGATCAATGGGTGAGCCTCTTGCTCCTGCCGTTGGCGATTGGTTTTCAAATTGCTTTTCGAATGGTAAAAAAGCTATAGTTAATGCATATTATCAAACCGAGACCGGTGCAATTATTTGTTCACCAAAATTTAATGAAACTTCTAAATTTTCACCACATGGATCTGCTGGTAAACCTTTAAATAAATATATTAAGCTTTCAAAGTTACATAAGAAAGATAAAAGAGAAATTAAAATAGAAAACCTATGGCCTGGTTGTATGACTAGTATTTTAAACGGGCATGAAGAGTGGGTAAAATATTGGGATGAGAATAATTATTTTAGAATGTTCGATTTAGCTACAATAAAAAACAACAATGTTTTAGTACATGGTAGATTAGACGATGTAATAAATATCAGAGGTCACAGAATAGGATCCGAAGAAGTAGAATCAACTATATTAAGTTTAAAAGAGATTTTTGAATGCAGCGCAATATCAATTGAGGATGATTTAGAAGGACATATATTTTATTTATTTGTTGTTAGTAAAATTAAAAATTTAGATGAAAAGATTAATAGTAAAATCAAATCTACATTTGGAGTTTATGCACTTCCAAAAAAAATCTTTTACTTAAGTGAACTTCCTAAAACTAGAAGTGGTAAAATTTTAAGAAGACTTCTTAGAAACATATTGTTAAATCCTAATTCAAATAATTTTGGTGATTTATCTACAATTTTAAATGATGAAATTGTTAATGAAATACAATATGTAGTTAAAGGATGAGTGAAATAAATTTAAAAAAAATATCAAAAATAATATCTAAACACACTAAAGTAAAAGAAGAATCTGTGAACCTTGAAACTTCTGCTCAAAATACTGAAAGGTGGGATAGTTTAGCCCATATAAACATTATTATTGATTTAGAGAAAGAATTTAATATTAAGATTAATACTGCAAAAGTAGCTGAATTAGACTCAGTTAATTCAATTGTGCAATATTTAAATAGATAATGTTATTCCACACTCCTGTTTTTTTCTTTATATTTTTACCTTCAGTATTTTTTCTTTATTTTTTTCTTTGTAGATTTAAAGTCAATTTAACTTATTATTTTCTAATTATTTCAGGTTTAATTTTTTATTCTTATTGGAATATATATTTAACTCCGATAATAATTTTCTCTATATTAATAAATTATTTTTTTGCACAAAAAATTTCAAAATCTATTGATAAAAAAAAGAAAACATATTTATCTTTTGCGGTAATTTTTAATCTTTTATATTTAGGATTTTTTAAATACTCAGATTTTTTTATAGATAATTATAATATAGTATTTAATACTAATATAACCCATTTAAATATACCTTTTCCTTTAGCCTTAAGTTTCGTTACATTTCAAACAATAGCATTTTTAATTGATGTTTATGATGAGGCGTTAGATCATTTCAATTTTAAAAAATTTTCACTTTTTATAATTTTTTTTCCTCAATTAATTGCTGGTCCTATAGTCCGATTTAATAATATGCTCTCTCAATTTGAAAATGAAAACAATAAAAAGGCCAAAATTGATAATATATCAATTGGTTCTATAGTTTTTTTAATTGGCGTAATAAAAAAAACTTTTATTGCCGATTACATATCAATTTTTGTTGATCAAGGTTTTTCTTCCTCGAATTTAACCTTTTTGGAATCTTGGTTAACATCGGTAGGATTTACTTTTCAAATTTATTTTGACTTTAGCGGTTACATTGATATGGCAACAGGGGCTGCTCTCATCCTTAACATCAAGCTTCCAAGAAATTTTAACAGTCCTTATTTGGCAGAAAATGTAATAAATTTCTGGCAAAGATGGCACATAACCTTAACCTTTTTTTTGACCAATTATTTTTATAATCCTTGGTTGAAATCTCTTAAAAAAATTACTTTCACTAAATCAATGGTAATTACTTTTGTAGTATTTCTTTTTGCAGGATTGTGGCATGGACCCTCTTGGTTGTTCGTCATATTTGGTGGAATACACGGATTTGGTTTAGTTTTTAATCAAATTATGAAAAGGTTAAATTTTTTCACACTAAATAAATTTATTTCAATTTTCCTTACTTTTAACTACGTAAATATCTCATTTATTTTTTTTAGGGCTGAGACTATTGAAGAAGCATTTAAAATACTTTCTGGTATGTTTTTTTTAAAGGAGTTTGATTTTACGGTAACTTTTGAAATGAATAATAAAACCGTTATTGCTTATATTTTTGCTTTTATAATTTGTTTTATGTTTAAAAATACAAGTTACTATTTAGAAAAGTTAAAGAGTTAATTATAATATTCTTTTAAATTATCATACAAACAATTGCTTAAATTTTTATGTTGTTTTGCGTTTGGGTGGCCTTCACCTTCAATAATTAAAGGCTGTTTGTAAATTATTTTACAATTAAAATATGTAATATCATTTTTCTTTAGTGTTTCGGTGTATTTCATAAAATTATCTTTTCCTTCAAAATTCAATAAGAAAAACTTTACATTATTTTTATCTAAAAGTTTTTTAATCTCTAATATAACTTCCTTTGTTACTAAGGTTGGGTCTTGATTAGTTTTAAGTTTGTATTTCATAATTCTCTTTTCAATTTTAGCTATTACTGTAGACTTTTCTCTCAATGGTAATTTCAAGTATTTTACTGGTTTGTGCCTTATGATGTTTCCGTCATCGTCAATTGATGCATATGGCAACGCTACCACACCTCTTTTAGAATATTTTGTCAGAGTTCTCAGCCAAAATTCATTGCCAACATTTTTGCTCTCAGCATGGTTGTCATAATCAACAATTATACTTTTGATATTATTATTTCTCTTTAATATTTCTTCTATTTTTAAAAAAGATTGATATGTTCCATATCCTCCTACGCTATAATTTTTAATTGTATAATTTTTGATTTTTTGCTGAAGAAAAAAAGTATAATTTTCTTTATCATCTACACCATGTCCCATGCTAATAGATCCGCCGAAAATTGCTATTTCACCAAAACTATTTTGAGGAGGAGTTCCGGTAAATCTCGTTTTGTCTTTACTGACACTTATATTAAATTTTTTTCCAGTCTCTGCGTAAGGTTCAAATAAGTATTTTCCAGGTTTTAGATCCCAACCTTTAATTTCATCAGGTTGATTTATGGTTGGTTCGTTAAGATCTACTGTAAAATACCCCCATGGATTTTGATTATTTAATCTTAATAGAATTTCAACAAATAAAAAAGACGCTAATAGGCTAAAAAAAAATATAAATACATTTAAAAAAAACTTACGCATAAAAAATCCTTACTTTTGATTTTCTAGGCAGTTTATTTAACTAAGCAGCTTTTTGCAAATTGTGTTTAGTGGTCATTCCACTTAAAAAATTCCAAAGGTAACTAGCAGTAGACAAAGCTGCTTTTTCAGCTTTTTTCTGCTCGTCTTTAGATAAACTATCTAAAAGTTTTTCACACTCTGCTCTATGAATAACATCTGCAGATTTATGAGCTTCAAAAAATTCTAAACCTTCTTTAGAACTAACTCCATAAAATTTTTTAAGACCTTGAATTTTTGTTTCTGCTATTTCTGGAATTTGTCTTTCATAAGTATATAAAGATGCTAAACCTTCTGCGTAACTTGATCTAGCTTGAACGAAAAAATTATCGATCATATCTTTTGTAAAAGAGTATGGTTTAAGTTCCTCGATTTTTTTTACGTCTGCCCCCATAGCCTTAGCAAAATTTTTCCATAATTTAGGATGATCTCCGTCTTTGTTTTCTTCGTCTTGTAAATTTTCTAAAAGAATTTTTCTTTTTTCAATATCCTCGCAGATAGAATGAGTAGCGCTTATATATCTAGGGAAGGCCTTTACATGTTGATAGTACTGCTCTGCATAATCTTTGATAATTTCTCTTGTAAGTTTTCCTTCATTCCAAAAAACCTGATAAAAAGGGTGTTTTAATAAATGATATTGATCTAATTTTTCGTTTAATTCTTTTGAAAACATATTGCTCCTTTTGTTATTAATATTTAATTATTATTAGAATAATAGAGCTTATTAAATAATAAAAAGAATAATTATCCACAGTTTCAATTTGATATATTTCCAATGTTCACGTTTTGATTCAGTTTTGATTCTATTGTGGACTCATTATACAACTTAAAATTGTTTATTGAATATAGTCAAAATTAGATCTATTTCTTCTTATGGCTCAGCTTTTAGAATTATCAATTTTATTAATCTTAATAGTGGTACAGTCAATTTTTGGAGTTGGGCTACTATTATTTGGAACACCAAGTTTTTTACTTCTGGGCTATGATTTCCAAAATACGATTAATATATTGATGCCAGTTTCAGTTTTAATAAGCTTTCTGCAGTTTTCTCAATCTAAAATCTCGGATAAAAAGTTTATTTTTGAATACAATATCTATTGTTTGCCGTTTCTAATTATATTTTTGATTTTAGCACTTAAATTTCGAGATTTCATTGATTTTAAATTTTTTGTCGCAATTTTGTTAATTTTTTCATCTCTTTTAATATTAAATAAAAGTAAATTTTCATCCTTCAGAGACATGTTTTTTAAATCCAAAAAAATAATCTTAGTTGGAATTGGAGCAATACATGGTTTTACAAATATGGGCGGGAGCTTCTTATCTATATACTCAACAATCATAAGCAAAAATATTAAAGTTGTTGCTAGATACTGTATTTCATATGGTTATCTAATCATGGGTCTCGTGCAATATTTGCTTGTAATTTTTTTTACTTACGATACTTTAAATTTTAATAAGCTATACTATGCTTTAATAGCTTTAATTATTTATTATCCTTCTCAAAAGATATTTCTAAACATTAATGATATGAAGTTCTCAAAATATATAAATTATATTGCTTTACTTTATGGATGCACTATTGTTTTTTCTTATCTATTTTAAGCTTCCTGAAATTTTCTTTTCAATGGTGTCTCATTAATTGGATAATGTATTAATGTTGCAAAAATTGATAAAGCAATTGCAATATACCAGGCGTAATCATATGAACCATAAAGATCATAAAAATATCCACCGAGATAAGCTCCTAAAAACGCTCCAAATTGATGGCATAAAAAAACAATGCCAAATAACGTACTTAAATATTTTGTTCCAAAAATTTGAGCTACTATTCCATTAGTAGGAGGAACTGTTGATAACCAAAGTAATCCAAATGTTATTCCAAAAATAATTGAGTTTAGCAATGAAGGGGGTGAAAAAATAAATATACATATACTGACTGCTCTAAGAGCGTATAAAATACTTAACAAATTTTTTTTTTTATATTTTGTTCCAAGGTAACCAATTCCTAAGGTCCCAAAAATATTAAATAGTCCTATTAGAGCTAAAATAATTGTAGCTGACCAACCATCCATTCCTCTTTCTTGCATATATCCAGGTATGTGAGTACCAACTAAAGTTATTTGAAATCCACAAACAAAAAAACCTAAAACTAATAAAATATAACCCTTGTGTGAAAAAGCTTCTTTTATTGCATTGGAAAAAGATTGGTCTCTATCTGCTTTTGAAGAATTAATTATATTTTTTGTTGGTATTAAAAAAAGTGACACCAAAAGTCCAAAAGCAATAAAATACATAAAATACTTTAGTGTTTGCTCCCAACCAACCAATCCAAGACTATATTGTGTAAATAATGGTGATAAAAAATATCCAACAGAGGCAGCACATGTTACAAATCCTGTGGCCATAGTACGTGTTTCGTTTGGAAAATGTTTTCCAACTTCAGAAACTGGAACCCCAATTGCTGTTGCTCCTAATGCTATGCCAACTAAAACTCCTAAACTTATTTGGAAAAAAATACCAGTATTTGGTCCAGCATAAAGCATATAAATTCCTAATCCAAAAATTATAAATCCTAAAAAAACAGCTTTATTACCTCCAAATTTATCTGCTAAAAAACCAAATATAGGAGCGAATATGCCCCAGAAAAGCATTTGAATTCCTATTGCTAATCCAAATTCTGTACGAGTACATCCAATCCCTTCCTCAAATGCTTTAAAAAATAATCCAAAAGTTTGTCTCAAACCCATTGATATTAAAATTATAATACAAGCGGAAATTAATACGATTAGAGCAATTCTATTTGGAATAAATTTAAACATTATTTAACGTAACGTAATGATCTCCTTAAATCATTAATTAAATCTTTTGGGTCTTCAAGGCCAATATGTAATCTCACTATATGTTCATCTTTACTAAAACGAAAATATTTTCTTGTTTGTGTATATTTTGTTTCATCTCTAAGATCTTGTAAAAGTGCAAGGCTTTCAAAACCGCCCCAGCTATAGCCAATTCCAAATAATTCTAATGAATTGACAAATTTTATAACAGAGGATTTTTTGCTACTTTTAATAATTACAGAAAATAGACCATTAGCTCCTGTATAATATTTTTTCCAAAGTTTGTAATTTTTCGAGGAAGGTTTATGTGGATAAAGAATTTCTTTGATTTTTTTTTGTTTTTTTAAAAAATGAATTATTTTTTTCGTATTTTCATAATGTTTTTTTAACCTTACATCTAAAGTTCTTAGTCCCCTTATAATCAAATATGCTTCATCAGCAGACATTCTGTAACCTGATAATTTGTAAAAAAACATTACTTTTTTAAAAACCTTTTTGTTAACAGCTAATGAACCACCCATAGCATCTGAGTGGCCAGAAAAATATTTAGTTGCTGAAACAAAAGACATATCAAATCCAATTTTTAGTGGCTGACAGTATAACGGTGTTCCCCATGTATTATCTAAAAAAGTAATTATGTTTCTTCTTTTTGCTAAATTTACAATTTTCGAAAGGTCTTGAAACTCAAAAGTATTACTCCCTGGATTTTCTACTAAAATCATTTTAGTTTTTTTTGAAACTTTTTTTCTCAGGTCTTCAAAATTATCTGGGTCGTAAAAAATAGCATTTATATGAAATTCTTTCACAAGTTTTTCTGAGATCTCTTTAGTAGGACCATACACGTTATCCGACACTATAATTTCATCACCAGGTCTGCAGATGCTCAGTATCGCAAGGGCTACACCGCCAAATCCTGTTCCTGTTAAAAAAACATGGTAAGCTTCCTCTAATTTTTTTAAAATATTTTCTAATTCAATTGTTGTTGAGCTCCCATATCTTCCATAACTATAGTAACTAATTTTTTTATTAGCCTTAATATTTTTCTCATGTCTATTTAGCTCCTGCATTGAGTTAAAAAGTATAGTAGAAGCCCTCGTCACAGGTGGGTTTGCTGACCTATTTATAATATCTTTTGTTGGGTGTTTTAAAAACGTGCTAGTAGACTTTTTCATAAAATAAGTATAATTGGAGCTTATATAATAATCGATCAAATAAAATATAAAAAAGGAGGCAAAAATATGGGTTACCCCAAAAAACATCGTGGTAGAAGAAAAATTGGCTCAAAAAAAAGAAGAGCTAGAAAAAGAAATAAGAAAAAATAACCAAAAGTTTAAATGAACGAAATAACTCAAATAAGAAGATTGAGTTTATGGATTTTTATAATTCCATTTGTAGCTATAAATACTTGTCTTTTTATTGCTCAAAACTATCACTTATTGGAAAACACAATATTTGTTGTTGATGAAATTGGAAGATCGGGTTTTGCTTTTCCTTATATTGATGGAAGTTTATCAATAAGTAGAGCAGCGAGAACTTATCCTCAATATTTAATTTTTAAACCATCGATGATTTTAACAGCTGTTTTGCTTTTTTATTATTGGAGTAATAATAACAAATTAATTAATAATATGAATTCTACTCAACTAAATTACAAGTTTAAAACTTTTGGAATTTTATCTGCCTTTTTTTTAATAATACACTCAATTTTTCTTGGAATAAAATTCGACATTCAAATATATAAATTATTAAGAAGAGTTGTATTGCTCGCATTTATTATATTTGAAATAATTGCTCAAGGTATATTGGTATATCATTTATATAATTTGAAAAATAAGCTTGAAAAATTTATTAATAAAAAGATTTTAATTTTAAAGATCTCTCTTGTAGGTGTTTTAGCTGCTGTGGCTATTTTGAGTCTCCCTATTCTTTTAGTTAAAGGTAACACTCATTTCAAACATGCTTTAGAATGGAATTATTTTGTTGGTGTTATATTATTTTATCTTTTCTCAATGATTTTTTGGAGAAGAACCACATAAATTTCTAGGCTTACGCCCAGAAATTTAGTAGTTTTGGCTCGTCGTTTTAGGCGCTACC
>MDTA01173444.1_pt1 | contig 11635 bp, 2 predicted proteins | sample 811151 | NCBI WGS metagenome assembly MDTA01 (sample SAMN05326648, study PRJNA326480) | marine metagenome | isolation source: seawater | place: Indian Ocean: South | collected 2010 | reverse complement strand
GTTTAATGAAAACTATAGTATGAAGGACAATCACAATTCAGACTATATTGCTAATGGTTTAACATTTTTTATTTTAAACGAAAGAAAAGACTTAAATTATTTTGATCAAAATATACTTCCTGACAGCTTTCAGTCTTACTTTTTTAGTAAAGAGCTTTCTGAAGTTTTTAATATAAATAAAAATACAAAAGGAAAAAGGCTTGATGATTATTTAGGTGATTTTTCTTCATACGAAGAATATCAAGATACTTTAAATGTTTATAGTCAAATAATACCTACATCTTATCTTTATACATTAGACAGCTTTAATAGTATAACAACAGAAAATACATATAGCTTTTTAAGCAATGGTAATACAGTTACTACTAAGCTGTATAGTAATTTATTTCACTTTCTTGAAAAAGACTTGACAGATAATTCAGGCATAACAATAGATTCAATATACTACAAAGATCTTTCAAGTTGGGATGATGACTGGAATTTAGATTTAACTAATGATGCTAGTAGTGAACTATATAAAATAAAGATAGAAAATGAATCTGATTTTAATGTAAATACAGGTAGAGAGCTCGTATCTTATTCTAACTTTCTAATATGCAATAAATATAGCGATATTGCTTTAGATGAAAATGTTATTAATAACATTGATGAAACATATATCATTAATACAGATAGATCAAGTGTTAATGATTTAAATCTTAATATAAAAAATCCAGTTGACTTTGAAGTAAAAAGTTTTGTTAAGTCAATTGAAAATTCAGACTATTCTGATGAATCGATATATAAAATAAAAAGCAATTACTATGAGTCGATTTTAGTTAGTGAAGAAGAAGTTTCTACTGTAAATATAGGAGTAGAAGATCAATTATTAAAGCAAGACAGTAATAATATTTGGGACATTTCAAAATTGTTTGAATTTGATTCTCCAGCTGCAGCAGACGGTGATAATGTAACTAAGCTTTTTGGGTTTGATATAGATCAATTAATTAATGCCGGACTTTTTGCTGGTTCAAAACAAATACCTTTTATTTTTATAGATGGTTCGGAAACAATTCCTTATTTAATAATAAATGCTGAAATTAACTCTCTTCCTGTATCTTATTTTATTACTTTTTCTTATAAAAACCCAATTATTAAAAATAGCGATCCTGTTGAACAGTATACTTCTAGAAAGAATACACCTAATGTAGACTATGTGTATTGGGATGATTTTATTACTTGCAGTGATATTACATATGAGTCTACAAAGCATGCTAATTTAATTGACTTAAATTTAAGATTTTTAAGTCCTTATGATAGTGCTGGAATAATTGATAGCTGGCTTTCCAACGACTTAATTAATCAAAGTACAGATTCTAGAAACTATTATCTTGGTTATGACAAGACAACTTTAATAAAGTTAAGTGATAAAGAATCAAGCATATGGAGTCAAACAAGTAGTGTTGATAAAGTACGAAATATGTCTAAAGCTTTTATTAAATTTATAATATATGGTTTGTTTTTAAAGGATAATATCATAACTATAGATGGAACAACAATATCAAATCATTTATATTCTTATTTAGAGCGTGGAAAAGAATTTCTTATTTCTAATGATTATCCTTATTCTGCTACTATATTGCTTAAAGAATCTATACTTGATATATTTTCTTCTGTAAATCCAACAAACAATAGCATTGATATAAATCACCCTTATTATAAATTTTTTCCTGATCTTCCAAAAGCTATTAGCAACAGTAATTATCAAGGTTATAGAGGTGCTCAAGAAACTACTAATAATGAATTATTTTATAATTACAACAATGTATTAGAAGGAAAAAATCTAGGAAGTGCTAATAATATTGATATAACTTCTGAAAGAGTTATAGATAGATCGATGTTTAAAAGCAGAAAAATAAACAATCAAGTTACTTCAGGCTCTGGTAAAATATTGCAAAGTGCAGATTTTTTTGATACTGCAAATAACATTAGTTATTTAGTTAAACCAGAAGATAAACTAGTATTTGGTGTTTCTTCTAACTGTAATGGTGAAGTTATGCCTACTGTTGTAAGTTTACATGATAAGCTAGAAATTACATTAATAGGAAGAGACTATATTGAAAATAAAAGTCAAAAAACAAATGAGTCAAAGTCTATAAGAAAAATAGTTACAGGAGACAATTATATTGAAAAGTCTGGAAACAATATATATCAAACTAAAAACACTTATTACGATAACGTATGGAGTAAAAGCAATATTTTAAATTCTTTAGAAGATTTTAAAAACGAAAAAGTTTTAATCGGAAAAAATTCTTCTAGAGAATTTGGAACATATACAGGACTAATTACTTTTGACAAAAATTTTAATCAAAATGATAATATTGTATATAAAACTGATACTATTAATCCTTCTATAGCTTCAGTTTTCTTTGACTGTCTAGGCAAAGAACCTCTTTACACTACAGACTCTCGTGATAGATTCGAATTTAAAAAAAATAATACTAATAAAATTCCTTCTTATAAAATATTAATATCAGATTCAATTTCTGAATCTGATATTGAAAATACACCTTTAAGGTATGAAAAAGTAATTGCAGACTGGCACAAAAAATATCATTTAAAAGAAAATGAAGAATACTTTAATAATTTAAACAATAAAAAAATAGTTGAATATTCTTATAACAAGTTTAAGTCTAAAATAAACGATGATAATAGTAATTATTTTATATATTTTGATGCAAACAGCTACGCTGCAGGTTTAAATTATGAAGATTTAGAAGCGCAAGAAGAAAAGTCAAAAGTAAACAAAGACTACACTATTTCTGGCGACAATTCTAATATTCACAAATATTACAAGACATTAAAAACATACATGCTTCCTTATTCTAAAAGAGGATTGTATCAAAACTCTTTAAATATTGATAACAATTCAAAGTTTGAATTAGATGGATCAATATCTATAGATAATTTTATTTATAATGATAAGCTAGTAGAAAAAGACATATTGAATTCTAATTGGCTCATAAATCAAAACTGGTCTATTCAATATTTAAAACACAATATTAAACCTGTTTATTGCAATTTTACTGATGATGTTAAAAATGACATTTTAGGTAACGGAACAGAATATACTAGTGGCTGGTGTATTGTTTTAGAAATTTCTGATTTATTTTATAAAAATTTGCTAAATGGCTTAAGTGGCCAGTCAGGAAGTACATTTTTAAATAATTACATTCAAAAGTCTTCTGTCGATTCTAATATAACATATTTTCAAGAAGACTTATATTTGTTTGTTTCTGAATATCCCGATAATGGTCAAATACCGGCAGGAATTAAAGAAAGCACTACAGTTGTTAAAAATTTTAGACTAATTGTTGTTGAGCCTATTTCAGGAGAAAGTTCAAACTTTTTAGTCTCACCTCTTTACTTCTGGGAAACAAACGAAATTGATGCAAAACAAACTTCTCAAAATTTATCTACAGAAAGTTTAGTAGAAAGAGGTAGAAGATCTAGTCTTTATAATATAGGAAATTCAAATTTAGATTATAATTTATCATGGTATGCTAAACTATATGATAATCAAAGCGTCTCAGATAAAATAGGTATATACAATGAATTTATAGGAGGAACGCATACAGAGTCAACTCCTCCTGCAAGTCAAGATGCTATTAAAGATATATCTGGAAATCAAAATCATTTGCCTTTTACATTAGAAGAAATATCAGCATGGAGCAATTCTGATCATCAAAATGTTGTAAACAATAGTCAGATTTTAATTTCTTTGGCAAATCATAAGCTTGCTAACAGTTTAGGTTTAAATAACTCTCCAATAATAGACTATATTTCATTAGACAATGAAAAACTTAAAAACAATTATTACACTAATAAAAATAAAAAATATTTTACCAGCAATTCTTTCTTTGACAACGAAATTTCATTGGTTAATGAAAAGACAAGAAATATGTTAGACATTAACGAAGAAATAAATGACATTAACTATTTAAATGAAAAAGTTTATTATTCGAATTGTAAAAAAATAAAAAATGGTATTATAAAAGACACATCTTTTAATTTTATTTATAAAATAAAAAAATTGTACTCTAGCATTTCAAATAGTTCAAGTCAAGATCCTTATAAGTTAATAGAGCTAAAAGCTATAGATAATACTTATACTCTATTTAAAAAAAATTGCATTCTTGAAGATACTTTAATATATAATTTTGATAGTGATGAAGATTTAATTAGAGTAAATGAAGAAGATGTTAAAAATAATTCTAGATTTTATTCTGAAAACAAGAATATAGACACCCCTTATTTTGAAATAGACTTAAGTAGCAACTTAGTACAAAGTAGTACTATATCAAATCCTGAAAAAATAAAACAAATACCTTTTTCTCACTACAAACTTAACGAAGGCTTGCAATCAGTTGTTAATGAATCAATTCCGCCTTCAGACTATGATACTTCAAAAAATTATAATACAGGATCACCTATATATAAGCTATCAAGCTCACCTGATGGTTATGACTCAATAGAGTATCAAGAAGACAAAACTAGAGACTTTTTTTACGGTTTTAGTAGAGATAAAAACAGATACCCTATTGAAAGACTTGATGGATTTAAGTATGGTGTAGAATGCGGAAGCAAAAAAAGCTTTGTATATCACTATAGCAACAAAAGCTATGGAAATTTTTCTGATAAAATTATGGGTTCATTTAATTGTGCTTCAATATCACTTAATAAAAGTGGTGCTAATGAATTTACTTGGACAACAAACAAACTATTTGTAAACGAGTATTTTCAGTATATTTCAAGTTCTGAAGCACAAAATACTTATAACAAAGACTCATATTCTAGAAGTACTTATCCCTATATAGAAGATTCAACTCATTTACTGTCTCAATTAAATTCTAACAACAGTCTTTATGATGCCAACTTTGTTGTAGGTAGATTTTAATTAGAAAATATTTATTAGAAATAAGCGAGAAAATTAAAAATGTCAGGAATTTTAAACAAAAAAGAAAGAATAATTGACTTTGTTATAACAAATAATGGTCGATCACAAATAGAAGATGGAGACATTAGATATAAATTTGCTACGTTAAGTGATAAATCAATAATATATACAAAAGATCATGAAGTATCTAAGTTAAATAAATCTAATATTACAAATTCTGAAGACTTCTATATTCCTTTAGAAAATAATACAAAAGTAAATGATACAATTAATCCTGAGTTTGATCTAGGAAAGTTTTTTTCTTATAGGAATAGTAATTTACTTAGCAATCAAGAAGTAAAAAACAGTGTTAATTTTAATAACGCTGTTGATGCTTTTTTAACAAATAATACACTGGCAGGAAATTTAAAAAACTTAAGGCTTTTAACTACTGAAAATAAATTAAACGAAGATAAAGAAATACAGTTTTCTAATTCTGGTTTATTAAATAATGAAATTAATTTTAACAACTTAGTAAACAAATATCCAACAATAAGTAGTTATTCTATAAATAAAGAAAATTTGCCTGTAATTGCTCTTGATAAAAGATTTTCTCATAAAAATAATTTTAAAGTTATGTTACCTAAAGACATATCAGGTCAAGATTTATATGATATAAGTCAATTTAAAAAAATAGAAAAGCTAGATGAACTAAATACTACAGGATATGTTTATGATAGCTATAATTTAAATAACAACTTAGACGATGACGAAGTCATGTCTAGAGAAAAAGAAATAATTAAAACAATTAATTCAATTGAAAATAACAACAATATACACAAAAAAGTTTATGAGTTTGAAAACAATACTGAAGAAAATACTTTTATTTTTGAGTTGTACGAGTCTAGAATTAACAATAATGATTTAGAAAAGCTAGCTTTTATTAAACTTGGTAATTTTTATGATAAAACATCGTCTACGACTAAAAAAATATACTTAATTGGAAAAATAATAAACTCTAGAGAAGATACTGGTGATTTAGATTTAATGTTTACTTTTAATGATGGTAAAATTAATTTAAAAAACAAATCAACTTTTGCAATTTCTGCATACTATTCGTTTATTACACTTTTTACATTAGTAATTGAATAGGAAAATTATGTCAACAAACAAATTTAAAAAAAATATTATATCAAATTTAAAAATAGAAAACATATATACTGTTTTACCTTCTATTGATTCTAAAGATTTTTATTTTGTAATTTCAACAAATATAAGCAGAGAAAATGCAAAAAAATTAAGTAAGTTTCAAATAATTTGTCAAAATCAAAATACTTTTAAAAACTCTTTTTCAAATATGTTTCTTAATGAAACGTTAGATTATAAAAGTTATATAGATAATGAAAATTTAAATATGTTAGGTGAAAATATTCATAAAAACATATTTTTAGATTACAACAAGAAAAAAAGTAAAAGAAATAACAACTTTTTTGAAGAAGTATTTTTTAATAAATCACATTATAGATTTAATTCTGAAGAAGAAAGTTTTAGCGCTAATTCTAATTTGTATAATATTATTTTACCTGTTTCTTTGTCAAAAAAGCTTGTTAGAAACAATATTAATAATATAAGAATAATGTGTGTTAGCGACAAAAACATAGTTTTAGACCAAACAGATGTAATAAGCGTTAACTTTTCTATAATAAAAAATACAAGGCAAAAAATTGATTTGCAATCTTTTTATAAAAATTACTTTTTAAATAACTTTATTAATACTTCTTCTATAAAATTAGAAAACAAAAACAAAATATTAATAAGTTCTAGTAGTGAAATAGATGATAAAATATTTAAGTCTGTTGATATAAATATTTCGTATCATAACGGAAAAAAATCATTCAATATAGAAAGTAAAAATATTGAAACAAAAAAATATCCTTTTTCTATTATAAATGATGTAGATAACATGGCATTACAAATAGCAAATGACTTTATAAAAAGTGAAAATAACATTTTTAATATTTCTCTAAACATTGTTTTTAATTTTAATGAAAATACTAGTTTTGAAAATGATGGTAAAAGCTTTATTAGTTTAAATAAAACATTTGCTTTGACAAAAAGCTCTTTATTTATAAGAAAGTGTTTTAATGAAAATAAAAACAAGGTATTTAATAAAATTATAAAGTCAATAAAGTTTAAACAAGAATACAAAATTATAGATTCTAATAAGCTTGAGATAAAATTATCTGTAATGAAAAGCGTTAGTGATAGCATATTAAAACAAATATTAATTAAAGATATTAAGAAAAATAATGTTTCTTTAGAAAATATTTATTCAAATAGTGATCTTACACTAGAAAACAAGCTTTTTTATAAAAATAAAAGTTTGTTTGACATATTTGAAGAAAATAATAATTTTAATACATTTTACTGTAATATTAACTCTAGAGAAAACTTAGTATCTGTTTTTTTAAGTTTTCTAGGAAAAGATATAAAGTTTAATTCTAGAAAAATAATTTCAAAACAAGATTATTCCTCAAATATAGAAAATACAAATAAGTTATTTAAAAATAATATTAGCATTTCTGGTATTGATATTAATGTAAACTTGTCTCCATTAAAAAGAAGTATTTTTAATTATAAAAAAATAATTTTAAGTAATATTAATAGATTTAGTGACATTGCTTACTCTTTTGGTTACATAACAGCAGATAAACCTGATATATCTAGCTTTTTAGAAAATTGCTTGGTTAAAATAGAAAACAAAACTTTAATCAACGAAATTGATATTACTACAAATAAAGTTAACTACTATTTTTTTAATGAAGTATTTAATATAGAAAACATAAGCTCAAATATCATAGAAATAAGAAATGAGTATATAAAAAACTATATACAGACAGATGATTATTTTCATATAGCTAGAACAAAAAATAATATTACAAACAAAAACTTTATTAAATTTTTTATATCTTCAGATATAGAAAATTCTTTTAAACATATTATAAAAGAAGAAAGCCTAAACTTAGAAAATTATTTGTCTATTAAAGTTATTCCTATTCCTAAAATAATAGCTTCTTATAGAGGCTATGGATTAGATGACTTAAAAAATCCTATAGATAACGATTTATATGGAGATATAACAAATCTATCTGATGTTAAAAACAGACTAAGTAGAGAAATTGTAATGTTTTTATACTCAGGCAATAGTAATCTTAATTGGGACAAATTTGGATCATATAAAGAAATTTTATTTAATGAGCAAATAACAGATGACGCAATAAACTACTCAGGACTTTTTGACGACATTATTGATTTAAATGTAAGAGAATTTAACTATTATAAAAACAAGTATTCTTATGATAAAAATGAAGTTTTAAGCCTAATAAATGTAGATGATATATTTATTAATTCAAGTATTCATACAGACTACTTAGAAGAAAATTTAGCATTAAATTATTTTAACTTTTCTATGTGTAATAGAGAAATATTTTGCAGCAATATTCCTTATTCACTAGTGTTTAAAGACTTAGGATATGACTCTAACAAAGATGAATATAATCCTAGAGAAATTGTTTTTACAAATAATATGTCTGATATTTCTTTAGATATAACATATTTAGAAAACTTTTATGAAAAATCATCTATTATAAACATAGACCCTTTAATAAGATCTTCTTTTCACATTATGAATTCTAATTATAGTAATGATTTTTACATAGATACTAGCGGTACTAAATTTGATTTATACAACATATCAGGCAAAAGCTACTTATCTTATGGAAAGCAATACATTACAGAAAATAGAAGTTTGTATTATAACTTTAATGACACTGTAGAAAGAAGCTTAATTAATATAGATAGTAGCTCTGGCAAGATATTTATTAATATAAAAAATAACTATATTGACTTAGAAAAAATAAATTATGAGAAATATGAAAGTTTATTTGAGTATTCTCAAAAAAAATCAATAAATTATATTGACAAAGTAGTATTAAGGTTTAGTGTATCTTTTAAAGTACCTGAAACAGACGACTATATAACTTCTGTTTTTCATAAAGAAGTTCCTTATATAAATTTAAATAACAAAAAAATAAGAATAAACAGAGTTAACAAAATTAACAATTTAATATTTACATAGTGTAAATGAAAAATAGAGGTTATTAATGAGTTTAGTAAATATACCATCATCTTTATCATCAGGCAATAATAATGGAGTAAGTTTTCAAGAAAATGTTTCTGTTCAATCAAATAATACTTCTACATCATTAATATCAACAGGATTAGAATCAACTTCTAATGCATCTAGTTCTTTTTTAGATGAAAACTTTTTATTAACAAAAAAAATAGAAATAGAAAGTGACGAATTAAAAATAAAGTCACATATTTTAGGAAAAAATAGCAAGTCAAAAGAAAAAAAAGAAGGTATAAAGCTTTTTTTTACAATTGAAAATAACAAGCAGAACATTTTAACTGAAAGTGTTTTGCAAAATTTAAAAGAATATAAACTAGAAATAAATAAAAATTTATACGAAAAACTAGAAAATAAAGCTAATATGCTTTTTTCATCTAATAAAAACAGCAAAAATTTTACAGATCATTTTTTTAGAAATGTAAAAGAATTTGAAGACATGTCTTTAAACATAAAAAACGGCATAGAAGAAAAAACATATAATATAAAGAAAAACAACTTTGAGACAATTTTAAAAAGTTATATAGTAGAAGAACAAAATAATACAAGCTACTTTAATAAAATTACAAATAATTTTGTTAAAAAAGTAAATACTTACAATGATTTTCGACACACTAGAGAAGACAATTCAATAAAAGATTTTTCATATAACAATGACAGCAACTTGTTAAATTTTATTAATAAAGATTTTTTTAGTAAACACAGCTTAATTAATTTATCTTTAGAAAACGAAAACAATTATGCTAAAGATATAAGAAGTGTAACAAACGATTTAATTGTTCAAAATTTTATAAATCTAATTAGAAGCTTATATTTTTTATCACCACAATCTTTAGAGGGAAATTATAAGTCTGATTCTTTTGTGACAGTTGACTTTGATATTGAATCTTTTACATGCGTAAAATACGAATTAGATGACTTAAATATTTTTAAAAATATAAACTTTAGTAAAGACGCTATTGATATTGATTTAATGATAAACTCTAGTTTGCTAAAGCAAAATCAAAATAGCTTTTTAGCTAGCACTAGACAAGTATTTTTAAATGATTCTATAAATTCATTAAACGGAATACAGTATTTACCTAACGAAATATCAAATTATATTGATAATACTATGATTCAAAATTTTAAAAATGCAAATCATATAAAATCAAATCAGACTGGTGTAAGCCCAAATGCAATATTTTTTCCGCATGAAGTAACTTTAGCAAGAGAAATAAACAAGTATTATACGGGTGACTTTTTTGACATAGATTTAGAAAAACTTGAAGTGATAAAAGACATTGGCATTCAATCTTTAATGCTGTTTTTATTAATAGGCTCTGAAAATATTGCTGTAAACTTGTTTAGACAAAATCATATAGAAAAAAAGGATGACGAAATTATATACAAATATACTCATCCAATAACTACTTACGTTGAAAATAGATCAAATAATCTTGGCCAGATAAGAGCATCTGATTATTTAAACATAGATCAAGAAGGTGTTTCATTTATTAACAGCTTAGACTATAAAATAAAACTTGATAGCTTTGTTAAAAAACAAAAACTCAAACACTTAAAGTTAAAAAATGTAAATTTAAATTTTTGTAGTCAAATAATAGACAATATAAAAGAAACAAGCCTTAAAAATAAAATGTTGTCTTACACTAAGAAAGATAGTAACTCTCTATCTGTAATAAATGAAGACAGTGATATTTTTAATTTATTATTTACAAAAGACGAAGATAATGAAGATATTGTATACAGTCATATTGATTTATTAACTGATCATATGATAGACAACACTAGGTATCTAGGTATAGATACTATGAAAAAAAATAATGTAAATGTAAACAAAGACTACGAAAACGTTAAAACAAATATTAAAAGCTTGTTTTCAAATTATTATGTACAAAATAACTTTGTTAGTTCTAGTAGACTTTTTAAAGAAATTTTAAACTCTATAGTTAATGAAGCAGGTGTTTCTGATGATACTTATTATGAAGATTTTAACTTAACACAAATACTTTATTTTAATTATTTTAGAAAAGATTTTAATGGAAATGCTGACATAAAAGAATTAATTAGTGAAAGATTTATAAAAAAAGCAGTTCAATTAGACAATGTATCTTCTAGGAGCTTTAAGTCTTTAAATAGAATTAATTCTTTTTCATATGACGTAGATAACATAATAGAAGAAGAATTTGACAATACTTCTAAAAGTGAGATGGAAAAATATATTGATAAAGTATTAGACTCTTCTTCTAAATTAAAACTTCTTAAAGAATCTATATTTGGTTTAAAAAACATTAACAATTTAAAACTAATATCAGATTACAAAAGAATTAGCAATCAATTTTTTAAGTCTACAGGTTATGATGTTGAATTTAATGTTAACTTTTATGAATTTACGTCAATTATTAATTACAATATTTTGCCTAATTATTGTATGTTATATAACTTCTCTTCAGGAGGTAAATTTTCTGAAGAGGCAAATGTAAGTTTTACTATTGAAAAAAATAACGGCTTAATTGAGTCTATTGTATATG
>MDTA01148010.1_pt1 | contig 11636 bp, 4 predicted proteins | sample 811151 | NCBI WGS metagenome assembly MDTA01 (sample SAMN05326648, study PRJNA326480) | marine metagenome | isolation source: seawater | place: Indian Ocean: South | collected 2010 | reverse complement strand
TAGGCTTTAAAGCAATTCCAATCCTAAAAATAAGCGGAAGCTCCCATTCTCCTGTTCTATATTGTCCAGCAACATCTCCATAATTTCCTTCTTCATACTCAGAGATATCTATGGGCTGGTACGAATCTATACCATTGAATTGCATTCTAGTACCGTAATTTGATATACTCATTCCAATATTCATTCCATCTTTATCTTTACCTGTAAAAGAGAAAAATTTTGTATTAACTAAAACCCCAAGATCCAGAGCAAAGGCACTTGCTGAACTATGCCAGATATTGGATCTTACATATTTCAAAGATGATCCAAAAGAGAACCAAGATACAATTTTTCTTGAATAAGTAAAAGATGCTGCTAAATCAGTAGCCTTAAATTTTTCTCCTGTACCTTCTTGATACTCAAGAGTAGTTACGTCCATTTCTCCATAATCCATTTGAGTAATACCAAAACCAATATTACCTATACCTGGTATAACTACAGCCCCTCCTGAGAAAAGCATATTAATATCAACCAACCAAGGTTGAAGCATAAAAGTGGCAGATGGTGAATTAAGATCAGCTAATCCTGCAGGATTCCAATAAATAGATGAAACATCATTGGCAACTGCAACATAAGCATCTCCCATGGCAGTAGGACCACTACCAACACCGATCTCTAAAAAGTTTGCAGTTGTAGTTCCATATCTGTTTATAGTTTGAGCATCAACTAAACACAAAGATATAAGAAAAGATAATATTTTTAATATCCTAATCATTTTATTATCGCAAATTTTCCTAATTTAGAATCGCCTGTTTCATTAGACTCTACGTAATAAATATACATTCCAGCAGCTATTTCTAAATTTTCTCTGGTTTGCATATCCCAATGAATTGTACCATTTTCGGGAACATTACTTACAACAATTTCATCAACTAAAACACCACTAACAGTGAAAATTTTAATAATACAATCAGCAGGTATATGGGTAAATAAAAGACGCCTTCTTTGATTTAAAAAAGCATTTGAAACAGCTTCTTCCATCATGTTTGTCATAACATAAGGATTTGGCACTACTTTAATATTTTTCATCCCCTTTGCTAAATCAATAACATTTAAACTATCATTGTTCTGGACCGTAAAACGTAGTGTATCTGTTTCAAAAAAAGGTCTATTCCAATCAAGTTCATAAACGTCACCAGGCTTTGGAAATGTGCTCTCTGTTGTTAATTGAAAATCAATAATAAAAGCGGTTGCTCTCCATCTATTTCCAGCAGGCGCTCCAACAAAAAACCGATCTTCAAAAAAATCTATAGTATCATTATCATTTACATCATGAACCGCTACGTCCATTATATCATATTGACCAAGCGAATCAACAAAAGAAGTATTTTGTATATAAAAGCTTAAAGCAGGTTGCATTATTTTTCTTGAACCAATTGAGGAACCCATTTCATCTCTTACTGTTCCTGAAGAAGCTATACCAACAAATGCAGAATCCGAATCAGTAAAAACAATTTGATATTTCCATGGCATCTTTATCCCTTCAGCTTGAGAAGGGGTTACCCTCATTATGCCTTCACCATTTAACCAGCCAGATTTGGAATAATTAAACTGGGGTATTTCTACATCAGGATCAATTTCTATTTGAATTCCATCGAAAACATCTGTTGAAACTAAGTTACTAGGATTTAAAGTCCAATATTGAGCACTATCCCTGTAAAACAAATTTGTACTAATATACTTTAAACTGTCTTCTTTATATCTCAAAAAGGAACTATCTGTTTCATTATATACAAAAATTTCATTAGTTACATATTGAAAACCTCTATCATAACCACTTACAGTTGATATAGTATCTACTCCAAAAGTAACAAAATACTTATTCCCTGGTAAAATGCTATTCTGAGCTCTAACATATGGAGCTATTGATCCAGAACCTAATAATTCAGTACTATCTTTTAAAATAGATGGAGGTGTATATCCTGCAGCATATTGATGAGGCTGAACTATCGCTACGTTTTTTCCTATACCACGAATCTGTTCAAAATCATCTAATTCAATAACTACATTATTTTCAGAGGGTGCTATTCCCGGACCAACATCTGGAGCACCATAGTCATAAGCAACAACTGCGTAATAATATGTGCGCCCATTTTGAACAGTATTATCGATAAATATATGATTGATTCCTGATTCGGTACCTAGGTTATAGCCTGTTCCATTTACAAATCCAAAATCAGTAAATCCAAACTTATCATCAACAAGATCACATTGATAGATTGGTTTTTTAAACATGGGTGTTCCATAACCATCAGTAATAATTTCAGGGTCAGACATATATTTATCTGTTGATCTATATACTTTATATCCTTCAAAATCATTAACATTGCCAACAAATGGATCTCGGGTTCGAGTATCTGCAACATCATCCCAAGTTAAAACAACCTCTCCATCTCCAGCAGTAGCTGTTAATGTTGGCATTTTTGGTGGTTGAGCAAACCGGTAATCTTTTTCATAAATAACTTGAACTATTCTTTTTAATTCATAAAGCGCAGGTGCCGTATGCAAATTTGAATTCAAACCTGCCAAGGCATCATAAGAATGAAGCTCAGACATGGAAATTCGTTCAACTCTTCCTTGATAAAGTGGAAAAGGACCTGAAGCAAATACCTCAATTAAATTTGAAATATTCCCTTCAAATTCTTCTAAGGAGTCTGAACCAATTATTTCCCACATTGCCTGATCATTTTTAAACCAATAGGTTTCATTGGAAGCTGCATGACTTGGTACAGGAAACATACGAAAAGAAGTCAAACCAACCATATCAGATTCAGAAACATCTGTTGTATTAAAATTTGGTTCGCACCCAACCCCTTCTACAAAATCAGGACGATGATTACATTCTGTTCCATCTAAATCTGGACCTGTATAATTAATTTCACCTGGCGCAACCCCATCAATTCCTATATCATCACCAAAAGATTCTGATAATTGATAAATACCATCATTATTTAAATCTTCTCCATCTTCCCAATCTTGATCTTCATCTGCATCCCAATGCCATCTTAAATCAGATTCTTCTAATTGATAAAAATTTAAAAAGTCAGCAAGATTATGAATTCCGGATGTAGGTGAAATGAAATCAATTGCTGTATTATCTCTTTTTTCATTTAATAACCCATCTTTATCATTATCAATACCATCATAAGCCAAACCAGGACTCTCTAGATAAGCAAAACCCATTAGACCTGTTGGTCTTCCACCAGCACCAATTCCATTAATATCCCAAGAATAAGACATATCTATCTCAATATCGAAATAACCTAAATCATCTGATCCATCATCTCCAATACCATTATCAACCCAATAACCAAAAGCAACATCTCTTAAATCATAATCAGATATATTTGCAATTGAGTATTCCCAGAAAATGGCATCTCTGGCTTGAGGATTATTCCATTGAAAGCCCCTAACAGATACCCGTAGACCTAACCCTCCCCATGGAGCACCAAATTGCTTAGTGACATCAGGCTTTATACCACCAATATATTTATCTACTCTTGGATAATATTTAACGAAATCTTCTACACCTAAATATTCTTGATCCTGCGCATCATTTACCACATAATAACATTCTTGATCTGCATAAGTTACTCCTCTACCAAATCGACCATTCCATTCTCCGGGCCATTTAGTTTCAAAGCCTGTTGATGGCCAACCTTTTGACCATGAAGAAATATCCTCTTCAGAATTTTTACCTGGCCAACCAGGCCAAGAACCCGTAATATAAGATAATGCTGGGTACTCATTTGATTCATTAAAATATCCAAATGCTGGATACATACCCCATTCTATTGTTCCAGTAGGATCAAAGTCCATTTCTTCTCGGTAACTTGTCTGCAGATAATATAATGTATGAAAATCTTTAGAATTAGGACCATATAAATCAAGAGCATCTGTTAAAGGATTACTATCTACAGTAGACGAATCGCCATCATCTTCAATGTATACCTTCGCACCCACCAACAATCCAATACCATCTACCATTTTAAGACCATCTGTATTATTTGGCCATTTAGAAGCATTAGACGCTGGCCAATCTGATAATTCTGTAGTGTTTTTAAAAAAGATTAAAACTCTATTTCCTGTCATGTATCCAGATCTCTCAGCAGAAGGATCTCCCGCAGGATCCTCAGGCCCTTCATACTCTTTTCCCTGTCCTAGTAAATTAGATATACTAAGTATTAAAAGTAATATTCTAAACTTTTTTAACATTAAAAATAAATCCCTAAAGCAATTTTTAAACTCCTAGGTGATGAATACATTGAAGGATTTTGAATACGATCTTCGTATTCATTAAAATCACTCCGATGCCCTGCAAGATCAGTTTCTTTAATAACTGCCGTGTATGCTCGGCCTGTCTGACTATCAACCCATTCCTCATTTAAACGGTCCAATATATTATAAATATTCATTTCTAAATTTGCATTATATATCCCAAACAATTTAAATCTGTAATAAAAAGCACCGTCTACTGAATATTTTTCAGGACGATAATCATTATTTGGATATAAATTAATTCTAGATAAAACACTTTCGCTTTGAGGCACAAAAGTATAAGGCGAACCTGAATTATAATAAGCGGTAAGTGTTGCACCATAATTTTTCATTGAGAATATCATTGAGCCATTAAGCGTATGCCTCTGATCCCAACTCATAGGTATAAAACGATTAACAGGGTCCATGCTAGCACCAGCACGGCTAAAAGATTGAGTAGGAGAATCTGCATTCCCCCGTGTATATTGTAAAGTGTAATTAACCATGCCTCTTAGAACACCTTGACCTAAATCAAGCTTAAGCTCAAGACCACGAACATTGCCATAATCCTTATTTGAATATAAACCATATTTAACCTGATTATAAGTTGTAATAATTTTTGTACTCAATAAATTATATATATCACGATAAAAAAGTGCGACATCTAAACTTACATTTCTAGATAATCCTTGCCATAAACCTATCTCATAGGTTATTGTTTTTTCTGGCTCCAAAAGAGTATTACCCATGGTTGTCACATAATCATTTGGGTCAACTAAAAAACTATTATTTTGATACATCGCATACATAGGTGGCATCTGAAAAAAATGACCATAACTAAAATGCAATACAGCTTCATTTCCAAGCTGATAAGCAAAACCTATTCGTGGACTCAGTTGCTCTATTGGAGGCGCCTTTGGATACTTTGATGTCATGGAATCTGGCAAAATGAGCTGATTTGCGGGATTACGTCTGTCAGAGGGATAACGGCTATTTGGATCAAAACTGTCATAACGAATACCTGCATTTATGACCATATCATCATATTCCATTTTATCCTGTAAATAAAAAGCTATCTCTTTAGGAGACACCTTATATACATCAGCATATGCTGATGTATCACCAAAGATCTCTGGAGCATATAAATCATCATTAGAAGTATTATGATATTGATTTCTTATTGAGCGCCATTGATTATCAATCTCATGTTGAAAAAAGTGAAATCCAGTTTTGAAACTATGTGCATGACTGACCTGCCATGTTAAATCAAATTTGGCAGTTTGATCAACTGTTTTTCTTATTTCATGATTCTTTGATTGTCCTCCTGTTAAAAATCCGGGTCCATAACTATCAAAATATTTATCATGTATATATCCTTGTGCAACGAAATAACTTGAATCATTATGATTAAAGGTAGTATCTGTTTCAGATGGATCTGTTTGTAAAGGATTTTTAAATAAATAATTACCATAATAGTTATCTACAGAAGAAAGCTTTATCTCATAAAATAAATTAGATGAAATCATATGATTGAACTGTAATGCAGAGTAATTAGTTTCTTTATAGGAGCCAGCTCTTCCATCAGGATTGTATTTAAAACCATGATCATATCCAAACCAGCTATCATCGCTGTAAGAATGTAAAAACGATATCCTAATCCCTTCAAAAAAATTAAAACTTAACTTTCCAAGAATTGATAAATTATTTCCAGTATTCATTGGGACATAACTACTGTCTCCAGTTTTCTCAGATGACCACTGAGAAGAATCATCGCTATAAAAATTGCTAATATCATTAACACTGAAAATTCTGAGCCCATTCAAATGTCCTTTATTTTTTTGATAACGAACATTCGTAAAAAACGTCAATTTTTCTCCTAGAATTGGACCTCCAAAACTAAATTTTAAATCTTGACTATTATTTATGCTAGGATCTAATCCAATAAATATTTCTGTATTTTTAGTTTGAAAAGTAGAAAACCCAAACGATGAAGATCCCTCAAAATTAGAACCTCCATCTTTTGTGACAACATTTACTACCCCACTCATTGCGCGACCATATTCAGCATTAAAGGTTCCCGTAATTACTTCCAAATCTTGAACTGCTTCAGGTTGAATATCAACAGTAGCACTTGAACCACCAAATGTTTCGTCAACCTGAACACCATCAATCATGTAGGTTACCTCGGTTGTTCTACCCCCTCTAAAATGTCCATTAACTACCCCTGCCTGCATATTAACAACAGATCCTACAGATTCTACTGGCAAAGAGTTAATATCATCACCTGAAATATTTTTTATAGTACCTGTCTGATCTTTTTTTTGTGCTGCTCTATCAACTTCTACAACAACTACCTCACCCTCAATTACGGTTTGATCCATATCTACAGTGAGCGACAAAGTACGATTTACAGATACAGAAATATCATTCATGACAATCGATTTGTAACCAATCATATCTACTTTAAAACTATACTTCCCAGGGGGTATATTAATTATTGAGAAACGACCATTTACATCTGATGCAGTACCAAAAACTGTACCTTGTAAGTAAATATTAGCTCCAGGTAAAGGATCATTTGTTTTTTTATCAGAAACTAGACCCGATATTTTGCCAGTAGTCTGAGTAAAAGAAAATGAAATCAATAACAATATAAAAAAATACTTCGACATGAATTATAATTAAATTAATTTGAAAAAACCTTAAAGCGGGAGAAAATTAAAAAGCTCCCGCTTTAGGGTTAAAGAACTAATCAAGTATTATTTCATCAATACCATTTTCTGAGTAACAGAGTTATTCATTGATCTTAATTGATAAATATACATACCAGATGCATGAGTAGAGGCATCCCATTCAACTGAATGCATTCCCATTTTTAATTGTTGATTAACTAAAGATTCAACCAATTGCCCTTTTAAGTTATAAATATTTAAGCTAACTAATTGATCTTTATCTAATGAAAACTGTATCCTAGTTTTTGGATTAAATGGGTTTGGAAAATTAGGATATAATATAAAGTGGTTAGCCAATACTGTTTTATCATCATCTACCGAAACAGTTGTATACTGATCTCCTATCCAGGTATAGGTCCACGCATTAGGAGTTTGGTAAGCATTATCTTCATTAAATGGAGAAATGCCCACTCTACCCTCATTGAAACCAAAATCATTATCATGAAAATAAACCTCAATTGGAATTCGCATACCGTTTACAGGCGAAAACCTCGTATCACCCATCATAGTAGCTATTGAATCCAATGAAATTCTGCCTTCCATAACATAATCAGGATTAAAGCCTTCAAAATAATAGTCTCCATCAGAAGGTATACTTAAAATACCTCCGCCACCCATATCTAAAGTCACCGTAGTTTCATTCATATAAAAGATGTAATCAGGTTCATCACCTCTTTGGAAAGAAGAATGTTTAGGTCCCCTAGAATCATATAAACCCATAAATAGCTGTAGAGCGTCCTGTTCCCACCAATTACCATCAGTATCATATGAATAAGAATCGTCAATAACATCTGCAGCAAAGTATAAATAATCATTATCTACCGCAAGATAAACCGTTGCATTTAAATCTTCATTACCTCCAGTAAATTCACCAGTAACTGTATACCCTGTTTCAGGATTAACTATGAATGGCATAATATCAGAATCAAACCATTCGCTCAAATCTCCATCAACCGTAAAATTTGAAGGCACATCAAGAGAAATAGTTGCAACGCCTCGAGCTACATTTGTTATGGAACTACTAGTTAAAGCAAGTTCACCTAAATTACCAGCAGCATCTTCACAAACAACACCGTAATAGAAAGAAACTCCAGTATCAACTAATGGATAATTTAAGTAATGCACTGTTGCTTGAGAACCTTCCAATACATTAACAGCAATTAAATCTGTACCTACAGCACCCGGGACAATATTAGGCGAAGTACTTGCATAAACATGATATAACTCATCACTCTCACCGGAAACATCTGTCCAAGTAACTAAGTTATAATAAGTGGCAGGTATGGCACCAACATTAGTAGGCATCTCAGGTGCAATTACATCAAAATCAGGATTACCAGTCCACACATTATCAAAGTGGAAAGTTCTACCAGAAACACCATTTCCATCTTCAGCAATTACCTGAAAAACGGTAACCGCTGCTCTATTAAAATTTGTTGTTCCATCAAAATCAATAAAATCAGCCAAGGCAAACATATAATGATTCCATCCTCCAGCACCTACAGGTGTAAAATTATACCCTACTTTACCATCTTCTCCCGACTCAAATTGAAGTCTTAAAACTGGAGCATCAGCCTCAGACCACATATAAAACTTAAGGGAGTCATTTTCCCATTCACCACCTGTTTCAAGATCTTGAGCAGGCATATTAAAACCAGCACCTGTCCAACCATCTCCCTGTATATAGGTTAATGCATTAGTCCCTTCAATGTATCCCTCGCCTTCAGTTACATAAAGTTGAGAATTATTCCAAGTAAAAGGCTCTAAAGCACCAGGATAACTCATTCCATTAAAAATAATCAACTGATTTCCTTGATATCCCGTCAACCTCATATTATCAACGATTAATGTGCCAGAGGTAGCATCACCTTGACCAGCGCCGGCTATTGAAAACTCAAAATGGTAACCACCAATTGCATTTAAGTCAATTTCTCCATTACCACCTGATTCACCTGCCCATTGAGTCCAGTTAAACCCATTACCGTTATCGCTGTAATTATTTACCAAAGGAATATTGATAGTATTCCAGCCGGGTTCATCACTTAATACGTAATGAAAAGAATAATAATATTCACCCAAGCCAACATAGGCCTCATCTGAAATATCACCATAATCGCTTAAATTGAGTCTAAAGTGAGTTACTTCTCCACCTGATTGTGCTGTATGATTATAATAATCAATTGAAAGTGTATCATATCCAGACCAATCGTACACTCCACCAGTTGCTACTTCAGGGTGATAGTGGTAAACCTTTGCATACCCTCCCCAACCTTCAATATTATGAGCACTGTAATCTATTCTCATGGCACTAGAGCCTTCGCTTACAATATCATTGATGTATGATACGTCTGTATAGCTTAAGGTACTATCTGCACTTTCAGAAGTTTCATAATCCCAAAAACTAGTATCAGGTTCAACATCAAAATTATTTATCATTTGACCAACTAAGATAATTGGTAACGTAAAAATATTTAAACCTATTAACTTTTTTATCATTTTATTTATTCCTTTTTATATTAAATAGTTAAAAATTTAAGATGAGACCATTGTTAAAATCAAATAAATACCTATAGTTGAAGCCATAATAGCATAAGAAGCTATTTTTGCATGTTTCCAAGGAGTCATATCAACTGGGGCAGGATTTCGCTCATCGCTTTCTTTAATTTCTTCATCAGTTTTAGGTTTTAAATAACCAATTAAAAGCATAATCATTATCGACCATGTAAAACTTATAAAGTAAGTATGAAGCCAATGAAAGTTTTCAACCGGAAAAAACACAAAATAAGCGTAGGAAATAAAACCAACTGCCATACCAATTTTTGCACCCATAGCAGGTATATGTTTGGTAAGAATCCCTAATAGAAATATAGCAATAATTGGCACACTGTAGATTCCATTTACCTTTTGTAAATATTGAAATATTGAATCAAGCTGAGAAAGAAGTGGTGCTATAATAATTGATGCCACAGCTAAAACTATTCCAAAATTTCTTCCAATTAAAACTAATTCATGATCTGAGGCTCTCTGATTTATATAACCCTTATAAAATTGTAATGAAAATAAAGTAGAAGCACTGTTTAACGCACTATTAAATGAACTTAAAATAGATCCCATTAAAACTGCTGCGAAGAGCCCTAAAGACCAATCTGGAAGAACATGCTTAACTACTGCTCCATATACCTGATCTTGTTTTTCAATGATTAAATCAGGCATATGCAAAGCAATAATTCCTGGAAGACAAAGCATAATTGGCCCAACCAATTTCATGGCAGATGCAAATAACACACCTTTTTGGCCTTCTGCTAAGCTTTTGGCAGCCATGGCTCTTTGAACAATGACCTGATTGGTAGACCAATAAAAAATTTGTATAAACATCATACCAGTTAACAATGTAGGCCAAGGTACCGTTACTGGCTTTCCTTCAAAATTATTTTGAGTAAGAACTTTTAAATACTCAGGCTTTTCTCTAATTAAAACTGCGAATCCATCTGAGAAAGAACCCTCTCCTAACGAAATCATAGCTAAAATCGGTATTGCTAATCCCCCTATTAAAAGTCCGATCCCATTTAAAGTATCACTGACTGCAACTGACTTAAGTCCTCCAAAGATAGCATAGGAACTTCCCAGTATACCAATTACAGCTGCAACTATCCAGATAGATATATTAAGATCAAACATAGTTATAAGAGCAAGTGAGCCTGTATATAAAACAACAGGAAGTAGCACAGTTACATAACCAAACAAGAACAAACCTGAGACCATGCTGCGAGTCATTTTATCAAATCTTTTTTCTAAAAAAGCAGGGGTTGTTGTAAAACCACTTGCTAGATAGGTAGGCAAAAATAATAAAGCGGTTGCAATCATAGCAAATGCAGCTAAAGCTTCCCATGCAACTCCAACTAAAGCCTTATCGCCAAAAACATCTCCATTTAAACCAACTAATTGTTCTGTAGAAAGATTTGTAAGTAATAAAGAACCAGCAATGACAGGCCAACCAAGCGCCCTCCCCCCTGTAAAATATTCTTCAGTAGCACTTTTCGATTTTTTCATTTTACTCACAATAATATATGTAAGAACCGCAACTAATAATGTTGCTATTAAAAATGATGACATTGCGAAACTAGACATATAATAAAATTTACTCCAATTATTTATTGCAAAACCGCTACCAAATGATTTGAACATGCTTTTCTAACGCAAGCAAGATAGTAATAGAAATTAAATATCGCAATTTATTTTTAGTTACATTAAATTTTTTTGCAAATGAAAATAAATTTAAAGCATATTGCCGATAGATCTGGCTACTCTATCGCAACCGTTTCACGAGTTCTTTCTGGTAAGGCAAAAGGTCGATCTCAAAGTGTGAAAGACATTTTATTTGCAGCTAGAGATCTGGGCTACACCTCCAAGATTAATTACTATAAAGATATGGATATACCTTTAAATATTGCATTTGTAACGATGCATGAACCTGGAGAATTTTACTCATATCTATATGAAAGTTTTGATAAAATCACTTCAAAACAAAAAGTTCAATTAAGTATTCATTCTATCAAATACATCGATTCATTTTTAGATAAAATTAAATTCTTATCATATATTAATAAT
>MDTA01155152.1_pt1 | contig 11637 bp, 10 predicted proteins | sample 811151 | NCBI WGS metagenome assembly MDTA01 (sample SAMN05326648, study PRJNA326480) | marine metagenome | isolation source: seawater | place: Indian Ocean: South | collected 2010 | reverse complement strand
CGAGCCCAAGAGCAAAGAATGGGCTATATACACCCTGCCCATCTCACCGCCTGCCTCCGGTAGGCCGGCATTATTTGCCTTAACAAAAGATGAGCGGCGCCTCGTCTGTCGTGGTACAGACGGACACCTTTATGAGTACGCTAGCGCGTCGAATTCCGGGGCGGACGGGAAGTGGACACGGCAAAACCTAACCGAGCTGCTTAGCTTACCCAAGGCCGCTGCCGATCCCTCAGTGGTGGTTGCAAATAGCGTGCCGCACGTGGTCTATGTCGATGAGCTGGGAGAGATACGCGAGCTTTGGTACGATGGCCAGTGGCGGCAGTTTCCACTACCGGCCATGCCTCGGGCTGAGGGAGGGATAGTGGCGTCGCTGGATGGCTCAACGTTGCGCGTGATTTATCGCTCAATGTTTGGCGTGCCATATGAGCAGTCGCTCAATCTCGATTCAGCTACGGCGAAAAATCGCTCATGGAGGACAGAAGGCGTACATCGTTTGCCTGCGATGGGCCAACCGGTTGGCCTGACGGTGAATGGCAGGCGCGATGTTGTCTTTCATGTTGCCCGCGATTGGCCAAGACGTCAGCCGTTTGTCTTCGATTGGAACGAGCGCCGACGTGTCCCTGGTTATTTTACATATGAGGGTGGCCGAAACGCTTTGGTATATGCTAAGGAGATCGGCCAGCGATTCAAGAACCAGTATAATATTGCCCACACCACCGATCAGTTGGATAAAGGCTTTACGCTGTTACACGACAAGAAAAATAAACTTCACTTTTTGGCGTTCACCAGCCCTGATGGAGGCATTCGTGAAAGTGTGCTTCAAGGCGAAGAGTGGGCTATGACTAATTTAAGCGAGCTGGTCGGGGCTCCTCGAGCTAAGGGGAGTCCTGTTGGATGGACTAATGCCAAAAACGGCACTCGACACTACCTTTACCAAGGCGACAACAGTGAAGTTCATCAGCTGAGTTTCGACGGGAAGTGGACACATCAAGCTATTTTGTCAAAGACATTGAAAGAGGAATAATGAGGAAGTTATCTAAAATAATCCTCGCTGCTATCTTTTTTACAGGAATAGTCGTCATACCAAAATTAAGTGCTGCTGGTTTTACACAAGAAAAGAATATCGTTTACGGACATAAGCACGGTCTTGGTTTGTTGATGGACGTTTTTAGTCCGGAGGAACAAAATGGTGCAGGTGTGATCTGGGTGATTAGCGGAGGGATGAATTCAAGTCGGCACTCAATTCCAAATCTTAACAAAAATCCTAATTTTAGTAGTCTGATTGATCATGGTTATACGGTTTTTGCAGTGATGCATGGCAGTCAACCCAAATTTGCCCTCCAGGAGATTGTGAAAGATTTACCCCGAGCAGTCCGATTCATTCGTTATCACGCTAAAAGATTTGGCATCGATGAAAATAAATTAGGAGTGACGGGCCGCTCATCTGGCGGACAATTAGCTTTGTTTCTTGCAACGGCAGCAAAGCGTTCTGATGCCGCAGCTAGTGATCCAATTGATCGTATCTCCTCTAGAATCCAGGCTGCGGCAGTTTATTTTCCGGGCACAGATATGGTGAATTTTGGCAAACAGAATAGGACTATTCTCGAGCATTTTCACTCTCGTGGCTTTAAGGCAGATGCAACTTTTGATTTTCATAAATGGTCGGATAACACCAAAAGATTTGAGCGAGTTATAAATACGAAAGACAGGTTTGAATATTTTAAGAGGCTCTCGCCAATTACGCATGTGACTTCTGATGATCCTCCGGTATTGATGATTCATGGAGACAAAGACAAGCTCGTGCCTTTTCAGCAGTCGCTTGTTTTTGATGCTAGGTTAAAAGAGGTTGGTGTTTCGTCTAAATTGTTTGTGGCTTCTGGTAAGGATCATGGCTGGCGACATCCGGTCGAAGGAGAGCTTCAAGTATTTCTAGATTGGTTTGATGATAATCTATTGGATAAATAGAGGCTTTAAACAACGAAATCCAGTGCGTTTTCTTTAAGTTAGGGCATTGGTTTTGCTGTCTGGAGTAGTTGACAATCTATACTAATCTGCAAATATTTCCTCCAACCCGAAAACTTTTAATAAACGAACTAATAACAAAATTATTATGAAAAAACCAATTACGACACGACGCAGCTTTTTGAAGGCCTCTTTGGCTGCTGGAACGGCAGCTGTCATTAGCGGCACAAAGGGCCGAGCAAAGATTATTGGAGCGAATGATCGTGTTCGTATAGCAGTAGCTGGATTGAACGGGCGAGGCGGAAGCCACATCGGTGGTTTTATGGGGCAAAAGAATGTTGAGATCGCTTATCTCGTCGATCCGGATGCCAAGTCTGTTTCGCGTCGAGTAGAGGATGTTAAGCGCAAAGGCAATTATTCTCCTAAGGGAGCTGCTGATATTCGCGTTGCACTTGCAGACAAGTCAGTTGATGCCATTTCTACTGCAGCTCCTAATCATTGGCACGCATTGATGACTATATGGGGTGCTCAAGCTGGTAAACATGTATATGTTGAGAAGCCAATGAGTCATGACGTTAGGGAAGGACGAATAGCAGTTGCAGCTCAGAAGAAATATGGGGTTGTAATTCAGCATGGAACACAAAATCGGAGTAACGCGAAAATAGCTGGACTACACGAGATGATTAATGCTGGTAAGTTTGGTAAACTGAAAATTTCCTACGGATACTGTTGTAAGCCTCGTGGAGGGATAGGATTTAAGAGTCCTTCGGTTTCTCCAGCCAATTTGGATTGGAACCTATTGAGAGGCCCTGCGGTGATTGATACGTTTCATGCAAACTACGTCCACTACAATTGGCATTGGTTTTGGGAAACTGGCAATGGGGATCTAAATAATCAAGGAACTCACCAGTTAGATGTCGCACGTTGGGCAATGGATCCTAAGCTTACCAACCCCACTCGAGTGATGGCAATTGGTGGAAGATTTCAGTGGGGTGATCAAGGGGAAACTCCAAATAGTATGTTTGGAATTGCTGAGTATCCCAATGGCCAACAATTATTTTTCAATGTTCGCAATGTGAACTACAAGGGATACCAACGACAGGTTGAAAATGAGTATTACTTCGAGGATGGTGGTAAAATTATCCGTAACGAATACTTTGCAAAGGGCAGTGAAAAGGGAGAAAAGTTAGATATTCCAGACGGAAAGATAACTCCGGGAGGAAATTGGGGGAGTTTTATTAACGCTATTCGTGCCAACGATCCTTCGATGGCGAATGGTAATGTACATGATGCTCATTATGGCTGTGTCGTAGGTCACTTGATTAATAATTCTTATAGACTAGGTAAGAATGTGCCGTTCAACAAAAAAGCCGGGCAGTTTGGTGATAATAAGGATGCTTTTGAGCATTTTGGAAGGTTGCATGATGTTATGAGTAATGGTGTTAAGGTTAAGGACGGCTCCAATTACACTGTTGGCCCTTGGCTTAACTTTGATCCAGAAAATGAAATTCATACCGGAGACCATGCTGATGCAGCTAATGCTTTGCTTAAGGATTTCAATCGGCCTGGGTTCGAGGTTCCGACAATTGATAAGGTCTGATTAACTTTTTTTTGATAGTTTGCTTTCTGAAAGGAGGTAGATAATTAAATGTTGAGAATTAGAGCAGGTGGTAAGACTGGTAAACCTGATTTTTGTGATGGTATTGCTAGGCGTGACTTCATAAGCATCGGTGCTATGGGCATTGGTGGGCTGACAATGGCCAACTTGTTGGAGTTAGAGGCTAATGCGTCCATTGGCTCTTCTCATAAGGCAGTTATTAACCTTTTTCTTCCTGGCGGTCCTCCTCATCAAGACATGTGGGATTTGAAGATGGATGCCCCACGAGAAGTTAGGGGTGAGTTTAAGCCTATTTCTACAAATGTTCCTGGCACTCAGATTTGCGAGCTTTTCCCTCGCATGGCCAAGATGATGGATAAGTTTACTGTGATTCGTTCCATTGTTGGGGCTACTGGTGCGCATGATGCAGATCAGTGTATGACTGGTCGAACCAAGAAAAATGAACCACCTGGTGGGTGGCCAAGTATTGGCTCGGTATTGTCAAAAATTAAAGGACCTACAAATCCAGACACACCGCCTTTTATTGGGTTGTGCCCTAAGACTCGTGAGATCCGATGGAGTGATCCTGGAAAAGCAGGTTTTCTGGGGCCAGCTCATGCTGCATTTAGGCCAGCGGCAGAAGGCAAAGAGGACATGACGCTTAATGGCATTACATTGCAGCGACTTCAGGATAGAAAGGCTTTGCTCAGGAGTTTTGATCAGTTTAGGCGTAATCTAGATAATTCCGGTCTAATGGATGGTATGGATGCGTATAATCAACAGGCCTATGGAATCCTCACATCTGGTAAGCTTTCTGATGCTCTAGATATTGAGAAAGAAGACGTTAAACTGCGGGATCGCTACGGTCGAGGTTCGTCAAAGCATGTCGCTGACGGAGCTCCAAAACTTCTTGATCATTTTTTACTCGCCCGTCGCTTAGTTGAGGCAGGTGTTCGTTGTGTATCGCTTTCTTTCAGTCGTTGGGATTGGCACGGGGGTAATTTTCGACGTGCTCGGGAGGATTTTCCGATGTTAGATCAAGGAGTTACTGCGTTGGTGGAGGATTTGCACAATCGAGGATTGGACAAGGATGTAGCTGTTGTGTGTTGGGGCGAATTTGGTCGCACACCGACTATCAATAAGGATGCAGGAAGAGATCACTGGCCGCGTGTTTCAACTGCATTGCTTGCTTGTGGAGGTTTTAAGCATGGTCAAGTTATAGGGGCTACTGACCGTTTAGGTGGTGAAGCTACTGAGCGACCAGTTACGTTCCCTGAGATGCATGCTACTCTTTATCACTCTCTGGGTATTGATGTGAATACTGCAACAGTTAATGACTTGAATGGACGGCCTCGTTTTTTGGTAGCGAATAACGCTCAGCCTATTCAGGAGGTTATTTAGCTCTAGCTTGATTCCGCTTTTAGATAAATCACTCTTTTAGTTTATCGAATAATTTAATTATATATTTCAACTCTTGGGGGATAGGCATAATCATTCCACAAGCGTTCAAGTAGCAAGGTGTCAGGTTCTCCATCGGTTACGACAAAGCGATATCTTGAAACATAGTCTCTACCAGGTTTGATTTCCCAATCACCAGTTTGAGATGGAGCAAAGTTAAAAAATGGTTCTTTTGGGTGGATTCGCATTGGTTGAGGAAATCGAAAATTAGATGGATGGCAGAGAATCCCCACACCTCCTAATTTACCACCTGTTTTTCCTCCAATGTGACACCATCGAGCTCGGGTAGCGTGGCCTTTAATCCGATTTCTTTCACCATTTGAAGTCAGAAAAAAACAGTTTTCCTTGCCGTTCCATTCCCCGTGCCCACGAAATCCTAGACCCCCGTACCGATATTGTGGAAATTCAACTTTATTCGGTCCAGCACAGCGTTGAACCGATTCCATATCAAATAGATGGTAGAGTGATGAATCATTTCCATTTTGATTAATGTTCTTTATTGCAAAAATTTGCAGCCGCCATATTTCACTCAAAGCGATTTTTTTTGGTTTAGCAATTAAGTCCACAAAACGATGTGAACTTGTAAAGCCGGCATGAACAGGCCCATTCCATTGACCTAGTAGGCCGGTAAATTCAACTGTGCCAGTGCCCTTCCCCATGTTCCAAAAATCTGGTTTTCGACCTTCAAATATTGTGTTTGTCCAAGGAAACCATACGCCGTGGTGGTGCTTATGATCGAAAGGATAGTCATCAGTGATGATTGTCCCCTTTGGAGTTAAAATGGGATGAATGTATCCGCCTCTACGGTAGATTGGTTCGAGATCATCACGAGGCAATTCAATTTTATCTGCTTGATAATGAAGCACAGTTCTTCCTGAGACAGTTAGTTTTAGTTTTCCATTTTCCTCTGTTACTTTTGCTATTGCTGGGTGTGTTGGTTGAGTAGTCGGGGTTAATTTATAAATGGCCGTTTCAAAGGCATCTAATTTTGGAATTATAAATGTTCCCTCTCCGCGTTCATCAACTTGTAACGCTAAAATTTGTTTATTAGGTCCAACAAGTTGCCAGTGCCCATGGCTTGAATCAGGTAATACAAATCTGACTGGGGTGTTTATACGTTTCAATTGTCCTGCATCAATACGAAGAGTGTATTCGGCTTCAGCCATTTGTTGGAGTGCAAACGAAAATAGAATAGCTGTTAGAAAACGTATGATCATAAAAACGTTGTGCGGTCCTAAGTCTTTGAAGTCAAGTCAAGTGCTTGATTAAGCATATTAAAAAACCCTAGCCGGATGCTAGGGTTGTTTAAAAAAACTTATTTATTGAGGGTTATTTTTTTACCGTAATTGTGATTTTTTCGGAAATGACAGGAGGATTGTGAGGGAGGTGAATCCAATCGCCCAACACTAGCTGAAGTGTGTGTTTGCCCGGAGGGAGTTCTAAGGTGACTTCAGTTTGGCCGCCTCCGAAGTGGCGAATATTTTCAGTAGCAGCAAGTGGAATATTTAGATTTGGCATCTTGTCGACATCAATTAGTAGATGATGATGACCAGTGTTTTCCTTGTCTACTCCTGCAGGTGCCACTCCCATTCCTTTAAGGCCGAATCGAACTGTAAATTTTTTGCCTACGGTCTTACCGTCCTTTGGCCAAGCAATATAAGTTTTAGCTCCCTTGGGAGATTTGCGTTTTTCGAGTTTGTCTGCGGCGGTTGCTGCCGTAAGTAGGCCGCCGAAGACTATTGCCGAGAGAATGATTCGGAATGTCATAACAGGGGGATTCTTCCGTGAGTCGTATTTTTCCGCAAGCTGAATCGGTAAATACGTTTCCCTGTTGACTATCAGGTAAATGAAACGTTTGATTGCTCTCTTACATTTTGTCTGTCCCCCATTTTCAGCGTCGAAATAGAAAGAGACCGCGGCGCCTAGGTCCAAAAGATCAGGTATTGCGGGATTGGCGTGGAATGGATTTGCGCCCTATTGAGAAGGCTTACGTTGATCAGGCTGTTAGCGCTGGTACAGTTATTAGGAATGTACTCGGGTCACTGAAGCTCGACCGCCGTAGAGCTGAAACTGAGGTGATAAAAGTATGGAATCAAACGATTGATCCTGCCGTAACTGAACATGCCCAACCATCTGGAATTAAAAAAGGCACTCTTTTTGTTTCAGTTGATTCAAGCGTTTGGCTAGATGAAATTGTGCGTTATCGACGGCATGAAATCCTCAAGCGAATGCAATTGGCTATGAGCCGTGATATGATACAAAAAATATCATTTCGAATCGGTTAGTTTGTGTTTTTAAGTAAGGCTTTAGACAAACCTTTGATTGTGTGGTCCTTTGCCTCGACGGTAGGAGTAAGTTCCAATTCGTTAAGTGCTTTAGTCGTTTCTGGGCCTATGGAAGCAAGCTTAAGTTCTGGATTGCTTTTACATATTTCAACTAATCCGAATCGAGCATCAAAATTCTTTACTGCTGAGCTGCTAGCAAACGTAATCCAATTTGCTCCTCTTTCTTCAAAAGCTTCAACAGCTCCGTTTCTGTCTTCTGTTTCGGGTACGGTCTTATAAAATGCAATATCGTCTACTATGGCTCCTTGAGATTCTAAGAGCTTGGGTAATTCAGAGTTGGACTCCTCAGCTCTGGCGAGTAGTACGTTAACATTTTCTACATTTTGATATTTTAATAAAGCCTTAGCGGCTGCTTCAGCTGTATAGACCTCAGGCATCAGATCTATAGCTAAGTTAAGATTTTCTAATTTTTTTGCTGTGGCTGGGCCCACTGCTACGAACCGTATATTTCCAATTTCGCGTATATCCCTATATGCTTTAAAGAAGTAGTCAAAGAAATGAATTACTCCATTTGGACTAGTAAAAATAATCCAGTCATAGCTGCCGATACCAGTAATCGATTGAATAACCGGTTCGTTGTCACTTGGTGGGACGATTTTTATCGTGGGAATCTCTAGAACCTCTGCTCCGAGGTCTTTCAGAGTATGAGTGAGTTTACTGGCTTGTTTTCTAGTCCGTGTTACAACTATGCGTTGGCCGAAGAGTGGCCGGTTTTCAAACCAATTTAATGATTTTTGAAGTTTAGAGACAGTGCCAATGATTGTGACTGCCGGTGCTTTGAATTTGGTTTGGAGAACTATATCAGCGATTGTTTCGAGTGTTCCTGATATGGTTTTTTGTCGACCGGTGGTGCCCCAACGTACCATGGCGACCGGTGTATCTTTAGCGAGTCCTTGCTTCATTAGATTATCTGCAATCTTGCCGATTCTTTCAACACCCATAAGCACAACCTTGGTGCCAGGTTCCTGAGCAAGGCGAGCCCAGTCTACTGCAGTTTCTTTTTTTTCTGGATCCTCGTGCCCCGTGATTACAGTAAAACTTGAACAATGTTCTCTATGTGTTAATGGAATTCCCGCGTAGTTAGGTGCCGCTACTATGGATGAAATGCCAGGAATGACCTCAAATTCAATTTTTTCATGCTGCAATTCTATTGCCTCTTCACCGCCTCTTCCAAAGATGTAAGGGTCTCCTCCTTTTAGTCGAACCACTTTTTTCCCTTCTTTTGCTTTTTCAATAAGCAACTGATTTAATTCGTCTTGAGGTATGGCATGGTCGTTCGATCGTTTTCCTCCAAATATGATTTCGGCAGATTGTGGGGCCAATGTTAGTAATTCTCGATTTACAAGTGCGTCATATACTACTACGTCTGCTTGGCGTAATAGTTCTGCTCCTCGCAGTGTGAGTAATCCGGCATCTCCTGGCCCGGCCCCAACGAGATAAACTTTTCCTGTCAAACTCATCTGGATTCAGCTTTGGTGATTATCGGTCAAGCGGCAAGAAATCATTTTATTTAGTTCAAACTTTGTTTGTTTTTGGAACAAGGACATTTAGCTTTCTTGGTAAGACTCTAATTTGAAGTGGTAATTTTCCAATATAGTCTCCATCTGCTTGAATACGTGTATCAGTTGGTCCTTCAATGGTTAATTCAGAAACTCGGTGATAAATTATACCCGGCCAGCTATTGAGCTTACCCCGAAGCATAGCAATGACTGCATGAGCTATAATTCTATTATTTACTTTTGGAAGTACACATAGATCAAGTTTGCCGTCGTCTACCATTGCATTAGGGAATAAGGTGAATGGGCCTCCATACATTTTGCCATTACCAACACACATCCATTCGCCTTCAGTACTTCCCCCATCCCATTTTGCCGTGAGTTTCGGTGGGGTTGCCCGTAATGCAGAAAGTGTAGATACCAAGTACGCAAGAGCTCCCACTTTACGTTTAAGTGGAATGCTTACACCTCCAACCGCATCCCCATCCAAGCCAGCTCCAATCATTTGAATAAAAACTTTTTCTGTTAAACCTGAATGGGTATTAAGTTTGGCTAAAGGCAGATCGACTTTTCTAGTATGCCCATCTTGGATAGTATCCCAGGCCTTTTTTATTGAAAGTGATATTCCAAGCTCTCTAGCAAAAACGTTCATAGTTCCCAGTGGGAGAATCCCAAGGGATACTTCGTCAAGTTCTCGTTTTTTTTGCCCCATGCCGTTGACTACTTCATTAATTGTCCCATCACCGCCTGATGCGACTATTGTTTGGAATCCATCTTTAATAGCTTGCTCAGCCAAGCTGCTAGCACTGCCTGGTGCTGTAGTTTCAATTAAGGTTACATTATTAGGCAATTGTCCGAGCCATTTACGGAATTTCACGGCGTTATTGCCGCGAGCTGTTGGATTAAAAATCAACGCGATGGAAGACCGACTCATGATAGAATAGTAATAATTAGTCGGTTGGCTTTGGAAGCGTTTTACCTCCTGAGACCAAGAACATAATAGCCATGCGTACTGCAAGTCCGTTGGTTACTTGGTCGAGAATAGTTGATCTGGGATGGTCTGCGATTTCACTATCAATTTCTACCCCTCGATTGATTGGGCCTGGGTGCATTACTATTGCATCTTTCTTCAAACACTCAAATCGCTCAGTTGTTAAGCCGAATAGAGAGCGATATTCTCCAATACTAGGGAAAGCGCTCAGTCGCTGTCTTTCGTGTTGAATACGAAGTAGGTCAACCACATCGGCGTTAGCGAGTGCTTTGTCGACGTCATGAGTTACAGTGCATCCCATTTGCTCGAAAATTCGGGGGACAAGAGTTGGGGGGCCGCAAAGAGTGACTTTAGCGCCTAACTTAGTTAGCGCCCAGATGTTGGATCGGGCTACACGGCTGTAAAGAATGTCTCCAAGAATGGTGACATTTAGTCCTTTTATGTCTCCCTTTTTCTCCACTATAGTAAAAGTATCAAGCAAAGCCTGAGTTGGATGTTCATGTGCCCCGTCACCAGCGTTAATTACGCTGCAGTTTACTACTCGTGAAAGCAGATGAGGAGCTCCTTCTGCACTATGACTTATGACAATGATATCTGCATTGAGTGCTTCTAGTGTTTTGCCAGTATCTCGAAGAGTTTCTCCTTTGCGGAGAGAAGATGACTCTGCTGTAAAATTTATAACATCAGCGTTAAGTCGCATTGCAGCTAGTTCAAAACTGATGCGTGTGCGTGTTGATGGTTCAACGAAAAGATTTACAACAGTGCGGCCACTGAGCGCTGGTACTTTTTTGATTGTGCGTTCTCCGACGGCCTTGAAGGCAAGGGCGGTATCGAGGATTGTTCGGATTTCCTCTGCATTAAGTGACTCTATATCGAGCAAGTGTTTTCTAGTCCAAGTCATTCTTCTAGTTTAAAGGGCAGCAATGTGACGATATCATTCCCCCCGGTTTCAGTAAGCGAAACATCAATTCTTTCATCGAGCGCAGTAGGAATATTTTTACCAACGAAATCCGGCTTAATAGGAAGTTCTCGGTGGCCGCGATCAATGAGCACGGCAAGCTGAATTGATTGAGGACGGCCTAGATGGTGTGTTGCATCAAGAGCAGCCCGAACAGTACGGCCATTGAAGAGCACATCGTCAACTAGTATTATAGTTTTTCCTTCGACATCAAATGGTACTTCTGTGGGCTGTACAGTGACTACTCCACGTTGGGCAATATCATCTCGGTGCATGCTTACGTCGATTACCCCGAAAGGAACAGTTTCTTCCCATATTCCTGATAGAAGTTCGGCTATGCGTTTAGCCAAATGAATTCCGCCTCTTTGAATGCCAATCAACCCAACCCGTATGGCATCTGTATTTCGCTCTGCTATTTCATGAGCGATTCGTGTTAAAGCTCGTTGGACTCCACCGGAGTCCATTAATATTTTATTTTCAGCCATAACGAATGCAGTAGGTGCAAAAAAAAGAGCCGGCGCCGAATTTACCGGTTTGAAAAATATTATTATTTAGAGTCTTCCAATTCATGTCCCTTTTCGATCTCTCTGAACCGTTTTAAAGGAAACAGGCGGGATAAATTTTAGTGCATCTTCTTGCGCCATTCGGCGCGATGATCAATCACCCACTCCAATAATGCCCGCTCGAAACCAATGTCGTGGCCTTCCTTTTCTGATTCAAGCCATTTATGCCGGAGAATTTCACTCCGTTCGTCAAGAAATCGCTGATAAAGCGGAGAATTTTCAACTAAAATACCAGTTTTAATGTTTTTTTTGTCACTCATTTGCTTT
>MDTA01047377.1_pt1 | contig 11637 bp, 14 predicted proteins | sample 811151 | NCBI WGS metagenome assembly MDTA01 (sample SAMN05326648, study PRJNA326480) | marine metagenome | isolation source: seawater | place: Indian Ocean: South | collected 2010 | reverse complement strand
CTCTTATTGCTGGGAAGCATACTGATTATGAGTTGAATTTAAAGAGAAAAAAGGACCCCAAAACCAATATGAAATGCTATAATACAAGTAAATAAAGGGTTTTTTAAATACAACGTGAAATTGAATTTAGATAAATTGCGAAACACTCTTAGAAACACTCTAATTGACATTTGGGAGTACGTTATACCCATTTGGAAAATTTCTGGTCTTTTTAACTCCATAAAATCAAAAAAAGATTTAGAAAACTTTATACAAGAGAGGTCAGCACATGTAACTCAAACAACTCTTTACGGATACTTAAAAACTAGGATTGGAGTAAAGTATATAGCAATGATGGAAGACGAGAGGTTTCTTAAGTCAATTAATATTGCAAAGTGGAATATTTATATGGTTGCTTTAGCTGACTGTTCTTTTTATGTTTTTTCTTATTTAATATCTGAAAAAAACTTGAAAGCAAATGATTGCTAAGAAATCTTTTTAAATATAATAGAAAGAGAAAAAAATAATGGTTTGAGTGATGAAATTTGCCAAAGCGCAAAAAAAAATTTTCTTCAAAGAATAAAAAAAGTGGATTTTCAAAAGTATTATTTAGATGATCCCTTCAGAGAAAGTGGCGAAGCTTTGTATTACTGGTCTCCAATAGCTGATGAATTAAAAACTCTGGACAAAAAAATTGTACTAAACTCAATTTCGTTAAAGTGGGGGTTAATGAAAAATGAATTTAAAAAATTAACTAAAAATTTAAAATTTAATTAACCTTTATTTTGTCTATTTTCTACAAGAGAAGTTACAACACTTGGGTCTGCTAGTGTAGTAGTGTCTCCTAAATTATCCGGTTCATTTGCAGCAATTTTTCTTAAGATTCTTCTCATAATCTTTCCTGATCTTGTTTTTGGTAGTCCTGGTGCGAACTGAATTACATCTGGAGTAGCGATGGGTCCTATTTGTTTTCTCACCCAAAGCTTAAGATCCCTTTCTAAATCTCCAGTTGGTCTTTCACCAGCATTTAAAGTTACATAACAATAAAGTCCATTACCTTTAATACTATGTGGAAAACCAACAACTGCTGCTTCAGCCACTTTTGGATGAGCTACAAATGCACTTTCTATCTCTGCAGTACCTAGGTTATGTCCTGAAACTATAATGACGTCGTCTACTCTACCTGTTATCCAATAGTAACCATCTTTATCTCTCCTGCATCCATCGCCTGTAAAATACTTTCCATCATATTGAGAAAAATATGTATCAATAAATCTTTGATGATCGCCGTAAACAGTTCTCATTTGTCCTGGCCAAGATGAAGCCATACAAAGTCTTCCCTTACCTTCCCCTTTAACAATTTTTCCATCTTTATCTACTAAAACTGGTTTAATACCATAAAAAGGTTTAGTTGCTGAGCCAGGTTTTAAATCTATTGCTCCTGGTTGTGGTGCAATCAAAATTCCTCCAGTTTCTGTTTGCCACCATGTGTCAACAATAGGGCATCTAGAGTCCCCAACAATTTTATAATACCACATCCAAGCCTCAGGATTAATTGGTTCGCCTACTGTCCCTAGTAATTTTAACGATTTTCTGCTTGTTTTTTTAACGGGTTTATCACCTTCTCTCATTAAAGCTCTTATAGCTGTTGGAGCAGTATAAAAAATGTTCACTTTATATTTATCAACTATCTGCCACCATCTAGAACTATCCGGGTAATTAGGAACTCCCTCAAACATGATGGTTGTAGCCCCGTTTGATAATGGTCCGTAAATAATATAACTATGACCAGTTACCCAACCTATATCCGCTGTGCACCAGTAAATATCATTCGCTTTATAATCAAAAATATATTGGTGAGTCATTGAGGCATAAACCATGTAGCCACCAGTTGTATGAAGAACCCCTTTTGGTTTTCCAGTCGAGCCAGAAGTGTAGAGAATGAATAATGGATCTTCAGCATTCATTTCTTCAGGATCACATTTTGAAGGAACTGAAGAAATTAAATCTTTGTAAGACACGTCTCTTTCATTATTCCAGTCAACTTGATTTCCTGTCCTTTCAACCACAACACATTTTTTGACCCCAGGGCATTGATCAAGAGCTTCATCAGCAATTTTTTTAAGTGGTATAATTTTTCCACCTCTTACCCCTTCATCAGCTGTGATTAAGTATTCAGACTCACAATCTGTAATTCTTGTTGCTATGGAGTCTGGCGAAAAACCCCCAAAAATGATTGAGTGAACAGCTCCGATTCTCGCACAAGCTAACATAATATAAGCTAATTCTGGAATCATTGTCAGATAAATTGTTACTCTATCCCCTTTTTGTACTCCTAAACTTTTTAAACCATTTGCTGCTTTACAAACATTTTGATGTAATTCTTTATAAGATATTTTTTTCGTATCAGTAGGATCATCTCCAACCCAAATAATTGCAGTTTTGCTTGGATTCTTTTTTAAGTGTCTATCTATGCAATTAGCAGATGCGTTCAAGGTACCATCATAAAACCATTTTATTTTTACTTCTTCTTTACTGTATTTAACATCTTTTATTTTTGTATACTTTTTAATCCAACTAATTCTTTTTCCTTCTTTTGCCCAAAACTTATCATTTTCTTTTATCGAAAGTTTGTATTTTTTTTTGTATTTAGACTCGTTCACGTATGCATGATTTGCCCAGCTATCCGAAACTTTAATAACAGTATTTCCATCGCCATCTTTTGAGTAAGAAGGTGGTTTAAAATTAATTTTTCTTGTTTTTTTATTTTTTTTTCTAGATTTCTTTTTTCTTCTTGATTTAATAATTTTGGTTTTAGATTTTCTCATCTTTCTAGTTTTTACTTTTCTAGATTTCTTTACTTTTCTGGATCTTTTTCTGGACCCTTTTATTTTTTTTGCTTTTTTCTTTCTCTTTTTTTTAGACACAAATACCTCTTAATTTTTTATACTTTACCCATGTTATAAATAATTTTCCAGCTTTTATAATCTATTGGCATTACTGATAACCTGCTTTGTTTTATTAACGGTAAATGAGAAATTTTCTTGTTTTTTTTAATTTTTTCTAGAGATACTGGAATTCGTAATTTTTTTTCAAACCTAACTTGAACGGCCACAAATCTCTTTTTTTTATCAGTTTTATCTATAAATGCAGATTTAATGACTTTAACAATTCCTACAATTTCTTTGCCTATATTTGAATGATAAAAGTAACACAAATCACCAACTTTCATTTTTCTTAGATAATTTGCCGCCTGATAGTTTCTTACTCCATCCCAAGCAGAACCTTTTAAACCAGTTTTTCTTTGTTGGTCGATTGACCAAACATCAGGTTCAGATTTAAGCAACCAGTACTGCTTCATAATTTTAAACCTGGACCTTTCATGTATGGAGCTTTATTATCTAATGGCCATCTCGATTTTGCTGCAATGGTTAAATTATCTATTAAATTTTTTCTATATCTTTTTATACCAGCCCAAGCAATCATAGCAGCGTTGTCACCACAGAATTTTAAATCTGGGTAAATTGTTTTAAATTGCATCTCGTTACCTAGATTTTTTAAATTTTCTCTAATTGTTTGATTTGCAGCTACACCACCAGCTACAATTAAATTAACTTTTTCTGATTTAGTTTTTTTTTTGAACATTTCTACTGCAACTTTAGTTTTTTTATAAAGAATTTTATTTATTGTGTTTTGAAAAGAGGCGGCAAGATTGTATTTCATTTTTTTGCTTCCACTAATCTTTTTAGACTCTCTTAAAACAGCAGTTTTCAGTCCAGCAAATGAAAAGTTACATCCAGCTTTATTAATTATTGGTTCTGGAAGTTTAAAAAAGTTTTTATCTCCTTGGACAGAAAACTTTTCTACATTAGGCCCACCTGGATAGCCAAGGTCAAGCATTTTAGCTGTTTTATCAAAAGCCTCACCCAACGCATCATCAATAGTTGTACCAAGTTGCTCATATTGATTTATATCTTTAACTATTAAAAATTGAGTATGTCCTCCAGAAATTAATAGAAGCAAGTATGGAAATTGAATATTTGTTTGTAAACCAGGACTTAATGCGTGACCTTCCAAATGATTTACACCTATAAATGGTTTACTTGAAAATGCAGCAATAGATTTCCCTACATTTAGACCAATTGTTAAACAAACAATTAATCCAGGACCTGCCGTGGCCGCGACACCATCTATTTTTTCTAAAGAAATTTTACTCTCTTTAAGCGCAGCATTGATAATATATTCAATATTTTCTAAATGAGCTCTAGCGGCTATTTCAGGTACAACTCCTCCAAATTTTTTATGTTCTGAAATCTGACTAGAAACAATATTTGATAAAATATCCGCGGTGCCCTTATCATTTTCTCTAATAATAGCAGCCGCAGTTTCATCACAGCTTGTTTCTATTCCTAAAAATGTAATCGATTTTGTCATCTCTTTTTGTAGATTTAATTAGTATAAAATAAATCTTTCAAATATATATTAATTAATGACAAAAATTACAATTGGAGCTAGAGGTAGCAAACTCTCCTTAGCATATGTTTATAAAGTAAAAGAACTATTAATTAGAAATAATAATGAGCTTAAAGAAGAAAATATAGATTTTAAGGCGATAAAAACATCGGGTGATCTCAATTTAAATAAAAAAATCTCAAAAATTGGAGGTAAAAATTTATTTTGTAAAGAAATTGAGGAAAGTCTAATTAAAAAAGAAATAGATATAGCCGTTCACTCACTAAAGGATATGGAGTCCTTTGAAAATAGTAAACTTTTAATTGGAGCATATATTAAAAGGAATGATTTTCGTGATGTAATAATCAGTGAAAAAATAAAAAATATTAATGATCTTGTTGATGGAATTAAAATTGGCTCAAGTTCTCGAAGGAGAAAACTTCAATTAAAAAAGATAAATAACAAAATATCAGTGATTGATATTCGTGGAAATATAGACACGAGAATTAACAAAATTAGTGAAAATAATTTGGATGGAATTATACTTGCAGCTGCCGGAGTAAAATCATTAAAGTTCGATAAAAAGATAAGTTTTGCTTTTGAAAGCGATTATGTTTTGCCTGCAGTAGGTCAAGGGATAATTGCTGTTCAATGTAGAAAAGACGATAAAATTAAAAATTTACTAAAAAAGATTAATGACAAAGACACAAATCTATGTGCAATAGCAGAAAGAAAAATGCTTCAAACTATCGGAGGTGATTGTGATACTGCGGTCGGCGGGCTGGCTGAAATTAATAACAATAATTTAAGGCTAAAAGCTCAACTTTTTTCTGACAATGGACAAGAAAGTTTTGAGCATGAATTAATTGGACGAGCTGATGATGCTACATCAATTGGAAAAAGTGTTGGAAAAAAATTATTAAATCTTGCAGGAAAAAAATTTCAAATAAAATGAATATTTTAATAACTAGACCACTCATAGACTCCGAAGATTTAATTGGTAGATTATTTTCTCTTGGCCATAATATTATTCATGTCCCAACTCTGAAAATCAAACCGTTAAAACTAAAAGCGATTAATCCAGAAAATTATAATGCTTTTATATTTACAAGCACAAATGCAATTAGAAGCCTTATCCTCTCAAAAACAGATATGAAAAAACTTTGCTTTTGCGTTGGTGCGATTACAGAAAAAATTGTTAGGCAGCAAGGTTACACAAATACAATTTCAGCAGGAGGAACAGTTAACGCCCTTAAAAACCTTATTATAAACTCAGAACTAATAGATAAAAAAAAGACTTTAGCTTACTTATGCGGAGACAATACTACTTCAGAGCTTGATCTTGAACTTCAAAAGGAAGGTTTTCAAATAGAAAAAATCGTAAATTATACCTCAGAAAAAATTAAAGAATTAAACGATGATACAAACAAACTAATCAATAAACATCCTCCTGACATAATTTTTGTTTACTCAAAAAGGAGCGCTGAAAGCTTTATTGAATTAATGAAAAAATATTCATTCAATGGGCTAATGACAGACTCAAGAGTTATGTGTATAAGTGAAAAAGTTTTAAATGTTTTTAAAATTTCTGGTTGGAAAAAATTAGAAGTTTTCAATGCTGGAGATGAACTAACAAAAATAAAGAATATTTAAATGAAAGTACTAGAAAATTTTAAAGATTTATTTTTTGATGTTTGGAGCAAGGGAATTTCTGGAGTAAATATTTCTGAAATTGTTATTGCTTTACTGATATTCTTATTTTTTCTTTTTCTTAGAGGTATCTTTTCAAAATTTGTAATAAAAAGATTAGAAAACTATGTGTCTAAATCCACAAACAATTTTGATAATTCATTGGTCTTCTCAATGGAGGGACCCGCAAAATTTTTCCCAATTGTTCTAGGTTTTTTTGTCTCTACTAGTTATTTAACAATTGAAACACAAGCTGCAGAATTTCTTGAAACTGTTAATCGTTCATTGATAACAATTTTAATTTTTTGGACTTTTCATCAAATAATAGGACCTCTTTCTGTTGTAATAAAATCTGTGGGAGATTTAATCTCTCGTGATTTAGTAAATTGGATCATTAAAGCAATTAAAGTTCTAATTTTTATACTTGGTGTTGCAGCGGTTTTAGAATTGTGGGGGATAAAAATCGGCCCTATCATAGCAGGTTTAGGTTTATTTGGAGTAGCGGTTGCTTTAGGAGCGCAAGATTTATTTAAGAATTTAATTTCGGGAATTTTAGTTTTAGTTGAAAGAAGATTTCAAGTTGGAGACTGGATTTTTGTTGAGGATGTAATTGAGGGTACAGTTGAGTCAATCGGCTTCAGATCAACAGTAGTAAGAAGATTTGATAAATCTCTAGCAACAATTCCTAATTTTCAATTTGCAGAAAAAGCAGTTATAAATAATTCTCTAATAACTAATAGAAGAATAAATTGGATTATTGGACTTGAATATAGAACTACGAGTAAACAACTTACTGATATTAAAAAAGAAATAGAGGAATACATAAAAAAAAGCGATCATTTTACTACATCTGAAAATACAATACTCTCAGTTAAAATTGATCAATTTGCAGCAAGTTCTATCGATATTAAATTGATATGTTTTACTAAAACCAAACACTATCTTGAATGGATGAAGGTAAAAGATATTCTCGCAGTAGAAATAAAAAATATTGTTGAGAAGCATAAAGCTTCTTTCGCTTTTCCTAGTACATCTATTTACGTGGAGAAAAATTAATGAAATCATTTTTAATTCTCTTCGACAATGTAATAAATCTTTATATATGGGTTTTAATCATTCATGTAATTTTCAGTTGGTTAGTTGCGTTTAATGTCTTAAACACTGGCAATCGATTTGTTTATTCAGTTTTAGATATTTCCTATAAACTCACGGCCCCTCCTTTAAATTTTATAAGAAGGTTTTTACCTAACTTAGGATCAATAGATATCTCTCCGGTAATATTAATTTTAGGATTAATGTTTCTAAGAAATTTAATTTTTGAAATGTTTGCACCAGGATTATTTTTAAGATGATTATTGATGGAAAAAAAGAGGCCGAGATTATTCGTAATGAGATTAAAAAGGAAATTTCAACAATTAAATCAAAAATTAATAAAGCACCAAGTTTGTCAGTCATTTTAATTGGTGATTTTGCACCCAGTAAAATTTATGTGAAAAATAAAGAGAAAAGTGCTTTAGAGGTAGGGATTAACTCTAAAATAATTAAATATCCAAAAAACGTTAGTGAAAAAGAGATTTTAATTAAAATTGATGAGTTGAATAATGATAAAAAAACTTCAGGAATTTTAGTTCAACTCCCTTTACCAGATCAAATAAGTAAAGAAAAAATCATTAATGCCATTCATCCATCAAAAGACGTTGATGGGTTTAATCCTGTTAATGTTGGTAATCTTTCTTCAGGATACAAATCTATTGTCCCTTGTACACCTTTAGGATGTTTACTTTTAATAAAAAAAGTAGAAAAAAATCTATCTGGGAAACATGCTGTAATACTTGGAAGATCAAATTTAAATGGTAAACCTATGGCACAATTATTATTAAAGGAGAATTGCACTATAACAATTGTTCATTCAAAAACCAAAAATTTACAAAATGAGTGTCTCAAAGCAGATATTTTGATTGCAGCAGTGGGCGTACCTAACTTAGTTAAAAAAGAATGGGTAAAAGATAACGCAATTGTCATTGATGTAGGTATAAATAAAGTAGGTGAAAAAATTGTTGGTGATGTAGATTTTGATGAGTTGAAAGATAAAACTAAAGCTATAACACCTGTTCCGGGTGGAGTTGGCCCAATGACAATTGCCTGTTTATTAAAAAATACCCTAGAATGTTTTAAAGCTCACCAGATTTAGCTTTATCAATTTTCAAGTATCGACTGTTTCTAAAACGAATTATAACTGTAGCCAAGGCGACGATTAAAATTGCTAGAGATATGTAGATTAGATTAGTTGGGTCACTTTCCTTATCTTGCAATATTATGAAACGAGCTAAAGCTGTAATAGCAATCACAAGAGGATAAGTAATTCTTACTGCTCGAGTTTCCCAATAAGATCTGACTAAGCCAATAACCTCTATATAAATGAACATTAGAAGAAGATCAGCTAAAGTAATATCTCTATTATCGTACATTTCTTTCATTTCTAAAAAGAAAGCAATTATTGTTGAGATAAGTACGATAACTACTGCTACGAGCTGTATATTTCGAATCGAATTGTTCATTTAATTATAATCTATCAAATATTTAAGCTTTGTTTAACTGTTTTGAGTGAAATTTTATAAAATTTTCAACTCTTTTTTTATTAAAAGTTTTGTTTTCTTCAAAAGAAACTTTTTTTACAGAATATGCTTTGTTTTTAGTTTTTCTCGAAATAATTGTTATATTCCCTTTATACAAACTCAGAATAATTTCGCCAGAAACCTGTTTTCTTTTCTTGTCAATTATCTTTTGTAGTTTTAATCTTCTCTTTGAAAACCAATATCCGTTGTATACTAACTCAGCATACTCTGGCATTACTCTTTCTTTTTCGTGAGCTGTTTTTCTATCAAGTGTAATTGATTCGATAGCCCTATGAGCAGCATAAAGTAATGTGCCACCAGGTGTTTCATAAACCCCTCTAGATTTTATTCCTATAAACCTATTTTCAACTAAATCAACTCGTCCTATTCCATTTTTTCCAGCCAAAATATTTAATTTCTCTAGAATTTTTTCAGGACTTAATCTTTTTCCGTTTACACTTACAGGATCACTATTTTTAAATTTAATCTTCACTTTAGTTTTTTTATTCGGAGCTTTCTCAAGTGACACAGTTCTTTGAAAGATAAATTCTGGTGCAGAGTTCTTAGGGTTTTCTAAAACTTTACCTTCGGTTGAAGTATGAAAGATATTGTCATCAACAGAAAACGGGGGGGCACCTTTTTTATCTTTTGGGATTGGGATTCTATTCTTTTTGGCATATTTAATTAAATCAGCCCTAGATTGCAGGTTCCACTCTCTCCATGGAGCCACAATCTTAATTTTTTTTCCACCAAAATAAGCGTACCCAAGTTCAAATCTTACTTGATCATTACCTTTACCTGTCGCCCCATGTGATACAGCAAAAGCTTTGAATTTTTTTGCTATTGCTATTTGTCTTTTGGCGATCAAAGGTCTCGCTATTGAAGTTCCTAATAAATACACTCCTTCATAAACAGCGTGGGCTCTGATCATTGGAAAAACATAATCTTTTACAAAAACATTTCTTAAATTTTCTATAATTATTTTTTTTACACCTAGTTTTTTTGCATTATTAATAATCTTATTTTTATTAATTACCTGTCCGATATCTGATGTATAGGCAATTACCTCAGCTTTATAATTTTCTTGCAACCATCTTAAGATTATAGAAGTGTCCAAACCACCCGAGTAGGCTAAAACAATTTTTTTCATTTAACTACAAGCTTTTTTTGCTGTATTGTATGCCTTAGTAAATCCCATCATTGAATAATGATCGGTAGTTTCTGCACCTTTCAAGGTTCTTGCTTTAACAATTACATTCGTTGCTTTTTTCATTAGTTTTATAAAACTTTTTTCTTCTTGATCATCTAACAACCAAGCAAAACTTTTCTGTGAAAAAAAAGAATAGCTTCTTTTTCCTGACGTTGCAGTAACACTTGAAGTTTTAAAATCGTGACCACTTGTTAAGCTCACTTCATCTTTAATTTCTTCTGACGGTCTAAAAGTAACAAATAACTTTGATTCATTTCTTTTTACTGCAGCAGGAGCTCTTTTAGTTGGAACAGTTTGAGCAAAACAAATTTTACCTTTATCTGTCTCAGCAACAAAGCTTTCCCAGTTTTTATATTTTCCCGTCGATCTTGGGGTTACGGCTGATGCGTTAAAGGTGAAAATTATTAAAATCAAAGTTATTAAAATTTTTTTTAGCAACATACTTTATATTTATACTAAAAATTATCTATTTCAATGCTTTGAATTATGGGGAGGGATTGGGATTATTATTATGAATTAGATTAATTTTGTCTATAATTTCAGTAGACAATTCAACATTAACACTATCGATATTTTCTTTCAATTGCTCGATTGTGGTTGCCCCTATGATGTTGCTAGTAACAAACGGTCTTGAATTTACAAATGCTTGAGCAAGCTGAACCATTGTCAAGTTATACTCTTTGGCTAATCTAAAATATTCATCGTAGGCTTTCATCGCTAAAGGATTCAAATGTCTTTCCCAACCTTTGAACAAAGCTTGACGAGAATTTTTTGGCATTTTTCCATTCCTATATTTTCCTGAAAGTGCACCAGCTGCCAGCGGGTAATACACTAGTAAACCGCACTTCTCTCTAATCGAAATTTCTGCCATACCTATTTCGTAAGTTCTATTAACTAAATTATAAGGATTTTGTACCGACATCATTCTCGGAAGCTTTTCACTTTTTGATATCTCAATATATTTTGATAATCCATATGGGGTTTCATTTGACATACCTATGAATCTAATTTTTCCACTTTTAATAAATTTTTCAAGAGCCTGAAGCACGCTTTCAAAACTATGCCAATCTCCTTCTTCATCATTTACTGAATAGTCTCTCCTACCAAAGAAATTTGTTGATCTCTCCGGCCAATGTAATTGATACAAATCAATGTAATCCGTTTTTAATCTTTTAAGACTACCTTCAATTGCTTCACCAATTTTTTTTTCATTAAAGTTATTTCCACCACCTCTAATCCAATTACACCCAGGACCCGCTACTTTTGAGGCTAAAATAATTTTATCTCTATTTTTTCTTTTTTCTAACCAATTACCAATTATTACTTCAGTTCTGCCGTATGATTCTTTGCTGGGCGGAACAGAGTAGATTTCAGCAGTATCAAAAAAATTTACTCCTTCACTTATAGAATAATCCATTTGTTCAAAGGCGTCTTTCTCAGAGTTTTGAGTCCCCCAAGTCATCGTACCAAGACAAATTAAACTTACTTCTAATTCGGTAGTGCCTAATTTTTTAAATTTCATAAAATTTCAATATATATAATAGATTTTTAGGTCAATTTTTGCCTATTGAAAAGTACTTAAAAAAACTCATATATTTAACTATGGAAATTAATAAGCAAAGATCAACCGTTCGTTCATCAGCGACAGAAGCTGTTATAGATCAAGGTTTAAGATCTTATATGCTTAAAGTG
>MDTA01033269.1_pt1 | contig 11637 bp, 9 predicted proteins | sample 811151 | NCBI WGS metagenome assembly MDTA01 (sample SAMN05326648, study PRJNA326480) | marine metagenome | isolation source: seawater | place: Indian Ocean: South | collected 2010 | reverse complement strand
TCTTGCAGAACTATAAGGAGATAAATCTAAATTAGTTTTCTCCTCATTAACTATTCCAGATACAATTTTTCCAGTTATTGCACCTAGAGTCCAGCCTAAATGATGATGGCCAAAAGCATAAATGATATTTCTATTTTTTAAAGAAGGCCCGATAACAGGTAAGAAATCTGGAAGAGTGGGTCTAAAACCTAACCACTCATCGTTAAAATCTCCTAGCTGAGGTAGTAATTCTTTTGCACACTTATCAATATAATCAATTCTTTTTTTTGATATTGGATTATCAAAACCTCCGAGCTCGACGGTTCCAACAGCCCTTAAACCCTGGTTCATCGGAGTCATACCAAAGCCTCTATCAAGAAAAATTACCGGTCTTTTAAGAAGATGATCCATATCTTTATAATGAATATGATACCCTCTTTCAGTATCTAAAGGAATATTCTCCCCTAGCTGATCAGTTAGTTTTTTGGAAAAAGCCCCACTAGCTAAAACTATTTTTTCAAAGCTAAATTTATCAGAATTAGTTGTCACTTGTGTTTGATCATAATTGATTTGTTTGACATTCAAAACTTCCTCTTTTTTAAACTTTCCTCCTAATTTTAAAAAAAGTTCAAAAAGTTTTTTTGTTATTTCTTTAGGATCTCTGGCATGGTAAGCATAATCATATAAAACTCCACCATCAAATACAGGATTTAAATTAGGCTCTAATTCTAAAACTTCATCCTTGGTTAAAAGTTTTTGTTTAATACCAAGATCATTTCGAATTTTTATCTCCATTTTTCTACTTTTTAAATTTTTATTAGTCCATATGTAAATAATACCTTTTCTATCGACTAAATTTGTAGTGTCGATCTCATTTAAAATTTCGTCATAAGCGTCAAGAGATAAGTCCAAAATTTGATGCATATATTTAGTGGTATGCATCATTGATTTTTTTGTTGAAGATTTAAAATATTTTAAAATCCATGGGATCATTTTAGGAATATAGTTCCACTTCAAGGCTAAAGGACCATAAGAACTTAATAACATTTTAGGAATATCATAAATTACATCCGGTCTATTTAATTGAATTACCGCATAGGGAGAAAAATGACCTGCATTACCATATGAACTCATGCTTCCCGGATCATTTTTATCGAAAATTGTAGCTGGAACTCCTTTTTTTATAAGTTGTAATCCTATACAAACACCTTGTATACCGGCACCTATAATACCAACTGAGTTACATTTATAATTACTCATGTATTAAATATAGATTAAAATTTGAATTTTTTATAGTGCGTTAGATTATACTAAAGCTTCTGACTCGTCTTTATCTTTGTTTACAGTAACTGATTTACCGTTTTTTCTAGTTTTTTTATCTTCTTTTTCTTTTGTTTTTGAAAATAAGAAATCGCCAGTTGTGCTTTTAGATTTTGCTGCTGAAGAATTCTTTTTGATGTAACCTTCGATATCAGCTCCATCCTCTGTTCTTAAATTTGAACCGAACTCAATATCACCTTTAATAACCCCAGTGCTTCCAATTACAACATTATCAGCAGATATCTTTCCATTCAAATGACCATGGACTTCCACTTTATCCGCTTCTACTTCTCCTGATATTGATCCGGTCTCTTTAATTACTATTTCTTTTGAATATACTGGTCCTTTTATTAATCCAGCGATATCAATTGCACCTGAACTATTTACAGTCCCATCAATGCTCACAGTTTCACTGATTAATGATCTCTCAGTGTCTTTTCTATCTTCGAAAAATCCTTTTTTTTTGTCAGAACCAAACATAAATATTTTAAAATTTAAGCAGATATTTAATGGTTCGGCAAGAGTTATTTGCTTAAATTTTTACTTTTTTCTGCTCAAATTAGGTTCAAATTTAAGTAACTGGGACATCTTTATAAACCTTACAAGACATTGCTATACCCAAACCAAGCATTATAGAAAGCATAGAAGAACCTCCGTAAGAGAGTATTGGCAGGGGAGCTCCAACTATTGGCAATAAACCAAGTACCATGCCCATATTTACAGCAACATATATGAAGAAAGATGTTGCAAAACCGTAGCAGTAAAGCTTACCAAAATGGCTTCTAGTGATATTTCCTATCACAATTATTCGATAAATAATTAGACTGTAAATGAACAATATTAAGAGTGAACCTACAAATCCAAATTCCTCGGAGAATAAAGTGAATATAAAATCAGTATGCTTTTCAGGTAAGAAATCTAAATAGCTTTGGGATCCGTTTAAAAAGCCTTTTCCAAATAAACCACCACTTCCAATTGCAATTTTTGATTGAATAATTTGATATCCTGCACCTAAAGGATCTCTATCCGGATTAAAGAAAGTTAAAATTCTTGATTTTTGGTATGGTTTTAAAAATGAGATAGCTATTGGAGCTAGTGAAATAAAAATTATTGATAGATATGCAAAAAACTTTATTTTAACACCAGCTAACCAAGCCACGATTACACCGCCAGCGGCTATTAATAATGAAGTTCCTAAATCAGGCTGTATTATAACGAGTAAGACTGGAGCAATTAGTGCAACAATAGGTAAAAAAAGATATTTTATTCTATTAACATCATAAATAGCTATTCTATGATAATACTTTGCAAGAAATAAAATTAACCCTATTTTCATCAGTTCAGATGGCTGTAAATTTAAAAAGTAGAAGTTTATCCATCTTTTTGAACCAGAGGAACTAATTCCAAAATATTTTACACCAATCAAAAGTAAAAAAAATATCAAGTATAATAAAGTGCTAGTACTGTACCAAAATTTAATTTGAAATAATGAAACAACTAGAAATAAAATAAAAAAAATTCCAAATCGTAGAATATGACTTTTGGTATGATAATTAAATTGACCACCATCTGTAGAGTACATTGCAAACATGCTTATTATTCCCAATAATAGTATTGAGAAAACTAATGTATAATCAAGAGACATAATTTTATCTCTTAATGTTAATGAGGATTGAAACGCTGAACGAGATGTATACATTTTAGATTTCCTCTCCAATGTTGTTAGATTGGGCCATCCTTATCTCGTGTCTCTCCAGAACTTTTTTTATCACTTTTTTTGCTATCGGTGCTGCTGAACTACTCCCTGAGCCTCCATGTTCAATAACAACACTTATAGAATATTTTGGATTTTCATAAGGTGCAAAAGCAATATATAAAGCGTGATCTCTATCTTTATAATCTAGTTCCGATTGTTTTATTTCTGCCTCTCTCTGCGCTTCAGTAAATCGTTTTACTTGGGAAGATCCAGTTTTTCCTGCAAAAATAAATTTCTTATCTTTAAACCTTGATTTGTATGATGTACCACCTGGTTCATTTGTTGATGCAAACATAGCATCTTTAACAAAATTAATATTTTCTTGATTTCTAAACAATGTCTTAAGTTTAAAGTTTGAAAGTAAAATATCAGTCGAAATAGTTTTATCTGGATTATTATTTTTATATTCGATGTACTCTTTAAGGTTATTATTTTTATCATCTTTATCAAAAATTATCCTAGGTTTTATTTTGTAACCACCATTGGCGATTTGAGCTGACATCAAACATAATTGCATAGGCGTAGATAAAAAATAACCTTGGCCTATTCCGCTGTGTAAAGTTTCACCTAAATACCAATTTTGACCAATAAATTTTTTCTTCCATTTAGTGCTTGGTACTACGCCAGACCTTTCTTCTAAAAAACTATCAAAAACTTTTTCCCCTAGACCAAATTTTTTTGCAGTTTTTGAAAGTCTGTCAACTCCAAGCTTTCTAGCTATTTCATAAAAATAAACATCACAAGACCTTTTGATTGCACTTCTCATATTCATAAAACCATGTCCTTTTTTTTCCCAGCAGTGAAATTTTTCACCATAAAACTCGATTACCCCAGTGCATCTAACTTGAAGTTCAGGTGAAGCCACATCATTTTCTAAAGCACTTAAAGCTACTATTGATTTAATAGTTGAACCTGGAGGATATAAACCTGACACAGCTTTATTATTAAGTGGTTTTTTTTCATTCTTGAGAAGAGTGTTCCAATATTTTTTATCAATACCATGGACAAAAGCGTTAGGATCGTAATCTGGCGATGAAACCATAGAAACAATATCACCATTATAAATATCCATAACGCAAATTGAGCCTGCTTTTTCTTTTAATAACTCTGCAGAGAATTTTTGAACTTCAAGATCTATTGTAGTGGTAAAATTTTTGCCGGATTGTCCTTTGTCAATTTTAATTTGTTTTATCCTTTTTCCATAAGCATTAACCTCATACCTTTGAAAACCAACTTTTCCAATAATTTCTTCATCTAGTCTATTTTCTAAGCCAGTTTTTCCAACTGAAATTCCAGCTACAGCCATTTCTCTAAGATATTCTTTATTTTGTAAATCTTTGGTGCTTGCTTTAGATACATAACCAACAATATGTGAAGTTGAGGTATGGGGGTATACTCTAGCTACTGAAACTATTGGTTCAACACCTTGAAGTTCATGAAGAAACAAGTTCACCCTTGAAAATTCTGACCATGTCAGATTATCAGATACAATAATTGGCTCCCACGGCTTTTGTTTTGAAATTACTCTCTTTAATGCATAAATTTTTCTGTCTGTTAAATTCAAAATACTTTTTAATCTAAAAAACAATCTATCAATATCAATGGTATTTTCAGGTGTAATATGAATTTGATACACTTTTTCATTAGAGGCTATCTCGTTATTGAAATAATCTTTGATTATTCCTCTCTGTGGTGCAATTCTCCATTCTCTAAACCTGTTTTTGTCAGATAAGGTTTTATACTTTTTGCTTTCATTTATTTGTAAAGAAATTAATCTTCCTACAATACCAGTAAAAACTATAGCTTTGGCAAAGTTGAGTACGAACATTCTTCTGCCTATTAATTTAGTTTTACTTAGGCCTGATCCAGATCCACTAATCATTTAATTGTGCCTCATAAGTTTTCTATAATTTCCGAATATTACCCAAAAAATTGGAAAAAACATAAAAGTAAAAAAAGCGTTATATAAGATACTAATATAATCATATTGAAAATTTGAAAAATTTGAAATTAAAAAAAGATAAATTGAATTAGAAAAAAATATTGCAATTAAAAATGTAAACCAATCTGTAAATAATGTCATATTTACAGTCATATTTCTTATATAGGATGCAACAAAAGATACTGTTAAATAACTTATGGCACTAGTCCCAAGTGGCAATGCCATTACCAAATCATTGATAAGCCCAGCGAAAAAAATATGTCCATTTCCTATTGAGCCGGGTTCTCTCAACATCCAATAGTAGATAATTATTATCTGAAAATTGAACGACAAGATTTTATAAATATTTGAAAATTGGGTATCTACCTCTGAAATTGATAAAAAGTATAATATTATAATTGGACCTGATTGAATCAAAAAATGAAAAATTTTTTTACTTAAAGAAAGCGCCATTAAAATCCATCTCCACTGTTATCTGGTGTTAAAATACTTACAAAAGAAAGCTGATTAGGATCTGAGAAAAGTTTTACAAAAACTCCCTTTTCTTTTTCAATAACTTTGCCAATAGGTAAGCCTTCAGGAAAAATTCCGTCTTTACCAGATGTAAATACTGTCTTGCCGTTTTCAGCATCAAATAGTTCAGGTAAATATTCTAATTTTGGTTCTTTCTCTCCATATCCTGTAATTATTGCTTGAGACGCGGATTTCTCAATTGAAACTGGAATTCTACTATTAAGATCATTAAGTAAAAGTATTCTTGAGGATAAATAATTTACTTCCACAACTCTTCCTACCAGATAATTTCCATCAACAACTGGCATACCTTTTTTTATTCCTGATTGAGACCCTCTATTTACTAATATTGATTTCAAAAATGGGCTGTCTTTATCTAATAATACTTTCGCAAGAATAGTTTCATTCCCGATGTCTTCGGAGCTTGTTAAAAAATCTTTTAAATATTTATTTTGGGTAGTAAGAAATTTAAGCTGAAAGTCTTTCGATCTTAATTTTTCAAGCTCTTCTTTTAATGTCTTGTTTTCGCTATAAATAAAAATGTGGTACTTTATTTTATCGTTTAAATAAAAAACAAAATCTTTCGGTGATGATGCTAGGGAAGAAACTCTATAAATTCCATCGTTTAATAATGATCTGAAATTTTTCATAAACTTGAATTCAAAAGTTTCTAAAAAAAATATAAGAAGTGACAAACAAATTAAAAAAAATAAAGAAAACTTCTGTCTAGCTCCTCTTTGTAAAAGAGCTGATCTTATAGCTATTGTAAAATCATCTCTGCTTGAAGACATCTAAATTTACTTTTAAACTAATACTCAGATAACATAGTAGAGAATAATTCCTCATTTTCTAAAGCTTTCCCAGTTCCAACTGCTACACAAGAAAGGGGATCATCAGCTATTGTAACTGGCAATCCAGTGTCCTTAGAAATTAATTTATCTATGTTTCTTAATAGCGCTCCACCACCAGTCAAAACTAAACCCATATCAACTAAATCGGCAGATAATTCTGGAGGAGTGTTTTCTAATGCTTCCTTAATTCCCCCTAGAATCAAATTAAGAACGGGCATTAATGCATCACAAGCATCCTGCTCGGTTAATGCAATTTCTTTTGGGGTTCCTGATCTTATGTCTCTACCTTTCATTAAAAAAGAATTAGAGGTTGTTGGAACCGCAGTCCCAATCTCTTTTTTAATTTTTTCAGCAGTGGAGTCTCCAATTAGAAGATTAAATCTTTTTCTCATATAATTAATAATAGAGGTATCTAATGCGTCTCCAGCTACTTTTAGAGATTTAGAGTAAACTACACCACCTAAAGACATTACTGCTATTTCAGTTGTACCACCACCAATGTCGACAACCATTGACCCAGTTGCTTCAGAAATCGGTAACCCTGCTCCGATTGCGGCTGCTATTGGTTCTTCAATTAATTGAACTTTTCTAGCTCCAGCAGCGAGTGCAGAGTCTTGAATAGCTTTTCTTTCTACAGGTGTTGATCCTGTTGGAACACAAATTAAAATCCTTGGATTAGCAAAAGCAGTTTTTTTATGAACTTTTTTTATGAAATGTTTTATCATTTCTTCTGTAACTACGAAATCTGCTATAACTCCATCTTTTAAGGGCCTAATCGCAGCGATATTTCCGGGTGTTCTTCCCAACATTGTTTTTGCCTCATCCCCAACAGCCAAAACAGATTTTTTTCCACCTTCAGTTATTACCGCAACAACAGAAGGTTCATTTAAAACAACTCCTTTTTCCTTTAAAACAACAAGTGTGTTCGCAGTACCCAGGTCGATTGCCATGTCCTGTGACCACATTGAAGATATACCTGATATAGATTTAAATAGTGCCATCTTTTTTCCTTTCATAAGCTCCTGATCCAATGTCAATTGAGTCTGGTGCAGTTTTTTTTCTTTTTATAATCATCTTATTTAATGCATTTAAATATGCATCAGCTGATGCAACTAAAGTATCAGTATTAGCTGCTTGCCCAACTGTTGTTTTACCATTTTCTTCTATTCTCACACTAACAGTAGCTTGAGCGTCAGTGCCCTCGGTTACTGCATGAACATTGTAAAGTTGTAAATTTACATCATGAGGGTAAATCTTTTTAATACATTTAAAAATTGCATCAACTGGTCCGTCTCCAGTCTCAGTTGCTTCTTTAAGTTCACCGAATGTTTCTAACTTCATTTCTGCTTTTTGAGGCTCCCCTGTTCCAGCAAAAACTTTTAGTGATTTTAAACTAATAGCATTATCCTCCCTGATTAAGTTATCATCAACAATCGCAGCTATATCTTCATCATAAACATGCTTTTTTTTATCGGCTAGTATCTTAAATTTACCAAATGCAGAATCGATTACATCATCAGTCATACTTACATAGCCCATATCAGTAAGTTTATCTCTAAAGGCGTGACGTCCTGAATGTTTTCCCATCACTAAAGAAGTTTTTTTAACACCAACACTTTCTGGTGTCATAATCTCGTAAGTATTTCTATTTTTTAACATTCCATCTTGGTGAATTCCAGATTCGTGTGCAAAAGCATTTTTTCCAACGATTGCTTTATTAAATTGAACTGGAAAACCAGTTGCATTAGAAACCACTTTTGATGCTTTGCTTAATAATTTTGTATTAATTCCGGTTGAATAAGGCATTAAATCATTTCTTGTTTTCATTGCCATAACAACTTCCTCCAAAGCTGCATTTCCAGCTCGTTCGCCAATACCATTAATTGTACATTCTATTTGTCTAGCTCCAGCCATTACACCTGCTAAAGAGTTGGCCACTGCTAATCCTAAATCATTGTGGCAATGAGTAGATAAAATTGCTTTGTCAATATTTGGAACTTTATTTATTAAAGTTTCAATAATCTTCTTAAATTCTGATGGAACTGAATAACCGACTGTATCTGGAATGTTAATTGTTTTTGCTCCACACTTAATTGCTAGCTCCACACTTTTACACATATAATCCAAGTCTGTTCTAGTCCCGTCTTCACATGACCATTCTACATCATCGGTAAATTTTCTAGCATATGTTACGCTCTCTTTAATTGCGGTTAAAACTTCTTCTGGGGATTTATTCAATTTATGTTTCATATGCAAAGGACTTGTAGAAATAAAAGTATGAATTCTAAATCTCTTTGCATGTTTTAAAGAATCTTTGCAGGCATCAATATCTTTTTTTGTTGCTCGAGATAATCCTGCAGGAATTGAATTTTTTAAAATTTTACTGATTTCAGTAACAGCTTCGAAATCTCCTGGAGATGCTATCGGAAAACCAGCTTCAATTACATCAATCCCAAGTTCATCAAAAACTCTTGAAATTTGAATTTTTTCTTCAAGACTCATTGTTGCGCCAGGCGATTGTTCGCCATCACGCATTGTTGTATCAAAAATTATTATTCTGTTTTTATCACTCATTAAAATTTTACGACTATCTTAAAATAGCTTTTCTTATTTTGGTTATAATACAATTAAAACTAGATTTTGCAAATAATATGCTTAGATATCTTTAATTTTTGTATCAGAATGGGTTAATTCTTATCTTTGTCAACCAACTTATTTTTGGCAATCCATGGCATCATGGCTCTTAAATCTTTTCCGACTTTCTCAATAGGATGTTTAGCTAACTCTTGTCTCATTTTTAAAAAATTTTTTTGTCCATTTTCACACTCTTTCATCCAATCTTTCGTAAATTTTCCTGATTGAATATCCTCTAAAACTTTTTTCATTTTTTCTTTTGTTTTATTATCAACTATTCTTTTGCCCGATACATACTCTCCATATTCTGCGGTATTTGAAATTGAATAATTCATATTTGCAATACCACCTTCATATATTAAATCAACGATAAGTTTTACTTCATGTAAAGTTTCAAAGTAAGCCATCTCAGGTGGATAGCCAGCTTCTGTTAATGTTTCAAAACCATTTTTTATTAATTCTACTAAACCACCACATAGAACTGTTTGCTCACCAAATAAATCTGTTTCACATTCATCTTTAAAAGTTGTTTCGATTATTCCTGCTTTACCTCCCCCAACTGCTGATGCGTACGATAAAGCCAAATCCTTTGCTTTTCCTGAGCTGTCTTTATGAACCGCCATCAAGCATGGAACTCCTCCACCTTTTTGATATTCACTTCTTACCGTGTGGCCTGGACCTTTTGGTGCAACCATAAATACATCTAAATCTTTTCTAGCTTTTATCAAATCAAAATGAATATTCAATCCGTGTGCGAAAGCTAAACTTGTTCCTTCTCTCATTCTTTGTTCAATATGATTTTTATAAATTTGAGATTGAAGTTCATCAGGAGTTAACATCATCACAACATCGGCCCAAGCTGCGGCGTCAGAAAGTGTCATAACTTTTAACCCAGCGCTCTCTGCTTTTTTTATACTAGAAGATCCTTCACGTAATGCTACAACGACTTCTTTAACACCGCTATCTTTTAAATTTAAAGCGTGAGCATGACCTTGACTACCGTAACCGAAAATCGCAACTTTTTTATTTTTGATTAAATCTTTATTAGTATCTTTATCGTAATACGTTTTCATAAATTAATTAAATATTTTTGCACCTTTTGTCATTGCTACTGCTCCAGTTCTAGAAGTGCTTATAAGGCCTAATCTTTTTAAATCAAGGGCTAATTTATCAATTTCTGCTCTGAGCGCAGTTACTTGAATTACTATAGATTTTTTTGTTTTATCTAAGATAACTGGGTTAAATTTTTCACAAACCTTTTTTACTTTTTTCTGCTTTTGTGAATTAGCAAGAATTTTAAAAAGCGCAAGTTCTCTGAATAAAATATCTTTTTCACCTCGCCTGAAATCTGCTACTTTATGAACTGGAACAAGTTTTTTTAATTGAAGATTTATTTGTTCTATTACTTGTGGTGTCCCTTCAGTTACGATCGTAATTCTTGAAATATGTTTTTTTTTATCAACTTCAGCGACTGCGAGTGACTCGATATTATAACCTCTTCCAGAGAATAGCCCTGCTATTCTAGCGAGTACTCCGGCTTCATTGTCTACCCAGACAACAATAATATGACGTTCAACTTTTCCAATTTTGCCTGGAGTGCTGTAAGCTGATTTTGATTTTGACATTAGACTAAAATTTTCCCTTCATCTGATATTTCTTCCTCTTCCTCTGGCCCTAATATCATTTGATTATGAGGTTTACCCGATGGTATCATCGGAAAACAATTTTCAGCTTTATCTACTACACAATCGAATATGACAGGTTTGTCAATATCGATCATATTTTTAATTTTTTCATCTAATTCATCAGGTGTTTTAGCTCTTATGCCAACACAACCATAAGACTCGGCTAATTTAACAAAATCTGGTAAAGCTGCAGTATAACTTTCTGAATAATTTTTTTCATGTAAAAGCTCCTGCCACTGTCTAACCATACCCATATATTCATTATTCAAAATGAAAATTTTTATAGGTAATCTGTATTGCACAGCTGTAGACATTTCTTGCATTGTCATCAAAACAGAAGCTTCGCCTGCAATATCAACAACTAGTTTACCAGGATTTGCAATTTGTACTCCTATAGCAGCAGGTAATCCGTAGCCCATCGTTCCTAAACCGCCTGATGTCATCCATCTGTTTGGTCTATTAAATTTGTAGTGTTGGGCGGCCCACATTTGGTGTTGACCTACCTCGGTTGTAACAAAAGTATCTCTGTCTTTTGTTAATTCATAAAGTCTTTTTACTGCATGTTGTGGTTTTATAATTTTATCACTATTAATAAAGTTTAAAGATTTTTTTTCTCTCCATTTATCAATTTGCTCCCACCATTTCGATGTTTTTTGTTTGTTTGAATTTAAAAAATTTTTGTTTTTTTCTTTAAATCTTTTTATAAGACTTTTAAGTAGCACAGAAACATCACTAACTATCGCCAAATCTACTTTGATATTTTTTCCAATTGAAGAAGGATCAATATCTACATGAATTTTTTTTGATCTTGGAGAAAATTCGTCAACCTTACCAGTTATTCTATCGTCAAATCTTGCGCCTATATTTATCATTAAATCACAATCATGCATTGCATTGTTAGCTTCGTAGGTACCGTGCATACCTAACATTCCTAAGAATTGAGGATCATCTCCAGGA
>MDTA01011878.1_pt1 | contig 11637 bp, 5 predicted proteins | sample 811151 | NCBI WGS metagenome assembly MDTA01 (sample SAMN05326648, study PRJNA326480) | marine metagenome | isolation source: seawater | place: Indian Ocean: South | collected 2010 | reverse complement strand
TCTGAGTGGCGACATCTCCGAACTGACAGGCGATATCACCAACGTGCAAGGCGAAATCTCCCTCGACCTGACAGGCGATATCTCTTCCGATCTGAGTGGCGACATCTCCGGTCTGAGAGGCGATATCTCTTCCGGTCTGAGAGGCGACATCTCCCCCGATCTGACAGGCGATATCTCTTCCAATCTGGAAGGCCACATCTCCTCCGAACTGACAGGCGATATCACCAACGTGCAAGGCGAAATCTCCCTCGACCTGACAGGCGAGATTTCCCAACATCTGAGAGGCGATTTTACCGGACTGACAGGCGAAATTCACAAGGACCTTCAAGGTTGGATCGGCTCCAAACTGACAGGCGAGATCTCCTCCGAACTGACAGGCTCCATTAACATGGGTCTGCAAGGCGACATTACCGGTCTGACAGGCAGGATCAACTCTGGTCTAGAAGGTGACATTACCGGTGTGACAGGCCAAATTCATGCCGGTCTGACAGGCACCATCTCCTCCGACCTGACAGGCGACATTACCGGTGTGAAAGGCAGGATCGAAACCCCTCTGATAGGCGACATTACCAACCTAAGAGGCGACTTTACCGGGGTGTACGGCGACATCTCCAATTTGTCAGGTGTGAGCTCCCAGGATTTATATGGCGAAATATATCTGCAAGGCACGATCTCCAAAGACCTGACAGGAGACATTACCGGTCTGACAGGCACCATTAATGTCGATCTGACAGGCGATATTACCGGTCTAACAAGTATCTCCAACGCCGTGATAGGCGACATTACCGGTGTGACAGGCGAGATCACCCGAGACCTGAGAGGCGACATTACCGGTGTGACAGGCGAGATTTCCCAATATTTGGATGGCGACATTACCAATCTGCGTGGCGAGATTTCCAAACACCTGAGAGGCCGCATTACCCATCTGCGTGGCGAGATCTCCTCCGAACTGACAGGCGTCATTATGGATCTGAAAGGCGACATTACTGGTGTGAGAGGCGACATTACCGGTGTGACAGGCAAGATTTCCCAATATTTGGAAGGCCACATTACCTATCTGCGTGGCGAGATCTCTCCTGATCTGAAAGGCGACGTTTCCGGTCTGTCAGGCGACATTACCAACCTGATGGGTGCGCTTTACGGCGATATTTCGTCTTGCGGTGTTTGCGACGCGGAGCAGCTGGCGACACGCCACGCTGAGTTGGTGGTACAGAAAGTACAGAAAGCTTGTAACTAAAAAAATTTACAAATATCACTCATATCTACATTGTAGGGTTTTGTACGGTGCACTAATTTTGCCCAAACTCGAAAAGCTGTGGCAAAGGGGGACGGCGCTGCAACACTTTTGTTTTTGTAAACGACAATAAACCCGTGCGCGAATCGTTTTACGACGGGCACAATGCGTGGAATATCTTTGTTTTCAGTGGAAAAAAAGCGCTGCGACCACAGAAACCCCATCTTGTTGCGAAAGGCCGTGTCGGCCATAGCGCGATAAAGTTCGTCGCGAACGATCGGTACGGCCTGCATCTCTTCAAACGTCCAGCTCGTGGCGATTTCTTGCATGTAGCCTGGCATGTGCAACGGACACCGCTTTCCCATCACTCCGTCGGGATCGACGTCCTTTCCTTCGTTCCTTTCGACGATTTGGGTGTCCGCCGGGAAAAGAAAGCGTTCTACGAGCCGTTTGCGCAGATTTTCACGAAACTTATCGACTTTGAGTTGGTTTTTCTCAAACTCAAACACTCGCAAAAACAGGGGTTCGTTTTCGTCGTCCGGGGGGTTTGTTCCGATCTCAAATATCATCGTTTTTTCTTGCTCTACGAATCGCCAGATTTCGGCCATCAGCGAGACGGTTTTCGTGTGGAGACCGAGTTCGTGTCCGACGGCGTTTTCGGCCGACGCGTACGGCAGAACGTAGGCCGAGGCGTCTAAAAGCGCGGCCGGGTTTGAACTGCGCGTCATCAGGACAAATCTGGCGCACAGAGACCACAAGTAATCCAAGTAACCGCCGAGGCACGCTCCCGTGCTACCCCACTCCGGCGGGGATTCCGACCAAAGCTATTGCATGAGAATTTCCCAGTGCGTGACGAGCGTTTCGAGTAAAAACAACACGTCCGACAATTTGGACGGAATTTCTCGCACGCTCGAGCGCAGGCCGTGTGCCGCGGCCCAACCCAATGCTTCTGAGATGTGGTCTTCGGTTTGGGTGGAGGGCAAAAACGATAACATAATGGAGAAAGCGGCGAGCCTGAGCGTGCACTCCGTTTTTCCGCTGAGTTTGCTGAGCATAACGGGATTGGCGTCGAGCACGATAGTTTTGAGATTGGCCAACGTTTTTTCTTTCGCGGGTTGGCTGAACGATTCAAGCGCGAGCACATCGGAAAAGTAAAGACAAAGCGCGGCTTCGGCCGAGTGTTCCGACACGTCGCGCTTTACGTCAAAATGTACGGCCTCCTCCGACGTCCGAACGCGTTTTAGATTTAATTGAACCTCCATTCTTTATAAAAAAAATCGTGTGCTTTTATATGCTGACTATTTGATTGTCTATACTACAACTATCTAATACTATTCTATGATTCTATTCAATTCATTGTATTTTGAAACCCACGAAGGGTTTCTATTTTGTTTGGAATTTCTGAAGCCGTGCCTTATTTTTTTCTGCTCGGAGCGCTTGTTTTTCTTTGAACTTTCGTTCGGCTTCGCTTAGTTTCCATTTGTTGCGAAGTTCTTGTGCGTGTTTTTGTGCTTTTAGACACGCGGGGGTATTCTTATGTTTCGAGCCGTTAAACTTGCTGCACGCGGGGCACAAAGTGCCGTCGTATCTGCTCATTTCTGAAATCTTTTTCCATATGGTCTTGCCAAAGTCTTTTTCGATGCCTAGTTGCCATTTGAACGGCGCGCTGCCGGGTTTCCTTTTTTTCCCACTCTGTGGGGCAAGTTGTCGGCGCGCTTTTCTTTTCTCTGCCCTCGGCTCCCTCGGCTCCCTCGGCTTCGGCTGTTGTGGTGGTGACGGAAATGCCCCAATGACAGAGGAAAGCATGTTTAACCCCCTCGAACCAATCGATGGTGAAGACGCCACGTTGTCTTCTTCGTCGTCTTGGTTGTCTTTGTCTTTATCGTCGTCGTTATCGTCGCCTGAACTGCTTGAACTGCTTGAACTGCTTGAACTGCTTGAACTGTTTGAACTGCTTGTTGCCGATAGCTTTTTTTGCAGTCTTTCGGAGCAAAACTGCAAAGCGTTCTTGTCTGATGTGATCGCTAGTCTTGCTAGGCGTTCGTCGTTTCTTTTCTCCTTCGAAGCATGTTGAAAGGCCATTCCGTTTTTTCGGACGGCAATTTCGACGACGGTAAAGCTGTTTCGCAAGTCGTCAGAAGCAAATGCTAGAGAAGCTGGATCTTGGCTTACCGCAGCAATAACTACAGCACTATCAGCTTTCAGGGTGTCGTTCGCGTATTTTAATGCAAAACCGTGCTGTTTTACCGCAACAAGCACAATGTCTTTATTGTTTTGCCACGTCGGATAACCCTGCAAAAGCCTACCATCAAAAGCCAGTGAGGTCTTCACAAAGTCTTGGTCGGCGCGAACTGTTGTGTCTAAGATTCGTATGCAATTGAAGCCGCTGCTTGGTGCGTGCGCTTTGATCATCTCCATCGCAAACTCACGGTCTGTCCGGATGCTTGCAGGGCAATGCTCGTAGTACTTCCATCTTATGGTGCAAACGTATTTTTTCACACTGTCGGCAAAGTGCGGGAATATTTTGCTCTTGATGGTCTTATGATGCACGCGAAGAAAAATCTGATCGCACGCGGCTTGGTCGGATTTCCAGTTTTCGGGGAGATCACTAAACCGATCCCAGTCAAACTTTCGTGTGCTCCCTTTAAACCATTCGGTGAACGCGGAGACAAGATCCACCGAAGCGGGTTTTTGGCGGCGTAACGCGTATGAAGAAGTCGCACCGTCCGCTTGTTCTTGTGCCACAACCGCTGCTGGTGACGCCGAACTCCCCCCCTCTGCTGGGGAGGAGTCTGGCAAGTCTCCCCCCTCTGCTGGGGGGAAGTCTGGTGGCAAGTCCTCCCCCTCGGCTGGAAAGGCGTTTGGCGCCTCCCCCTCCGGAGACTTCTGCGATAAAACATTGGTCTCTTCCTCGTGAAGTTGAGCAAGTTGTTTTTGCACATCCAGCATTTGGAGACGGTACTTTTCTTGTGTGCGCAGCAACACTTTTTTTCTTAACCGGAGTTTCAGTTTCGAGAGATCCGTGCTCAACAAAGACGCCTTGTCTCGCGCAGCGAAATATTTCCTTCGTGCGTCTCTGAACTGTTGTTTGATTCCGACCATAAGATCATAAAAATCTTTTTCTTTTTGTTTTGCATAGTCGGTTTGACGCTGCAAGTCCGCCATACGAGCTTCTTCGGTGGCATTCGCGGCAGCCGTAGCGGCGGCGACTGCGGGGGCAGCGGGGGCAGCGGGGGCAGCACCGCCACCAGCAACGGAGGTAATATTGAATGGATGAATCATTATTAATGATAAGATTTTCGGACTAGCTGGATTAGACTGGATTTCATGACTGGATTTCATGACTGGATTTTATGAGTGGATTAGTCGTGAATGTGTGGCTACAAAGTAACAACCAGTTGCAAAAAGCAATTGGTGTGAAAGCAATTACAAAAGTGAACAGAAAAAGTACTATTTATATGCTTCTAACCCTAACTTTTATTTAAAAAAAGGCGCGAAAATGACTACATTAAAAATCTAGACGGGCAAGCGCACCGGACCCGTGCCCGCGGTTGAGTTGCCGTTTCTCGCGTGTGAATTCAAAGACGGTGATGGCGAGTTGTACATGGAAGATTTTAGTCCTCTTGCAAGGCATGTGTTGATGCATCGCGAGCATAAAGTATTTTACAAGATAAAAAACGCCTTGCAACATTCCGACGCGGACCTTTTCCAGATTTTGCCTCAAAAACACCAACATTTGCATCGGATTTTTTTCAAAAACAAGTTCGCGGTGACCAAGTGGGACGTGCCTCAGTATTATCGTTTAAGCGGGAAAAAAATGAGAATCGCCTTGGGTTTAGGCTGGCAAGAAACGTGCAGACAATTGAAAGAACATACGGATTTGTTTTTCGACGATTACTAAACTACTCTTCGACGCGCGACACGCTAAGCACCAGTATGTTTGCCAGTCCAATGATTTGCACTGAGAGAGTCACCCCGGCCCGCGCGATGGCCACCACGGGTGGTACTAGCAAAGAAAAAACTATCCATGCAGCTACCCCTGAGACTGCAAACACACCCGCCGTGTCCAAAAACATCAACCTCGCACAATTTTCTCGGAACACTGTTTCTTCGTCTAATAAATCAAGGACTTGGTAGCCGCTGAGCCAGTATCGGAAAGGTTGTGTCGTGCGCAAAAACGAGTAAAAATCGGGGAACCACGCGCGTGCGTAGTATACCGTGGAGAACAGGTACCCCAATTCGCTGACCGCCTCGTCTTCGGAGCACGTTTGCCATTTGGTTTCTCCGTAAAAGGCAATGCTTGTTTGAGGGTCGCAGGCGTCGGCCAGAGCTGGCCAGCGTTGGCACAGCGGGTAGGGATGCATGCGATCTCCGATGAAGGCCGTGGCGTCGGCCAGCGCCAGCACGGGAATGTTGGGATTGCAGTTGTAGTTAAATTCATACACGATGAACATGAAACCGTAAAAAAACACCGTAAAGATGATCGGAGACAGTATCAATGCGAATATGGGTATTCCAATGTAGTACTGGAACGCCAGTACGAATACTCCTACCCACAGAGTGATCCAAAGTCCGTGATCGATCCTCTCCAAACGTTCTTGCTGCGTCGTGGATTCGCTGTATACCGTGTTGCTCATGTCACACTTTTTGAGAAGCGGTTCGCTCAGACTGAAAAACAGCGGCTGGCCAAACAGGGGGACGTACTCGTCTGTCGTGAGGCTCAGGTACAACCCCAAACCCTTGAGCAGAGAAATGGTGGGAACCGACCCGACTTCGGGCACGTAGTCCCTGGAGTGAGTGATGTTGGCCGGCAGGTTGGGGAAGTGGGTCCAGAGGTACTCCCAGTCGATGGCCTGTTTTTCTGCAATGCTCATGACTCTGTACGGATGTTGCACGCCGTCGCTGCCCATATCGTACTTGTTGGCTCGTTTCTCCAAGTCTTCGAGCGATTGCGCGCTTTGGGGTGTTTCTCCGTAGGCGTTTTTCGCCGAGGAGGAAAGTCCAAACTCGAGCATGTCGGCGGCTTTGCCGCTGCCGGACACGATGCTTTTGGCGAGGTAGGCGGCCGAAGCGGCCCCGGAAGCTCGCACTCGATCAAAAGCCTGCGCCATATTAGGTGGTCTTGGCATAGTGACGTCGCTGAACACTCCTTTGACGCCTTGCGCCACGCCGGAGGCCAGTTGCAGTCCTCGTGTTTTCACGTGTTCTGCGAAAAGCGGCAGCGTAATTTCTGCCCACGTGTAACGCAAAAATAACATGACCCTGACGGCCTCCTCGGTGGCCGTCTGAAGCACGTTGTCCACAATGGCGCAATTCGTGCACACAATGCTGAATTCGGACGCGCAGGGTTTCACGTCGCTCTGAATACCCGCAGCACCGAACGCGTAGCGGGTTGTGGTTTTGACGGCTTTCGTGGCTCCAGACACCACCGTGAGGAGTTTCCGCCGCGACTCTTGCCATACTTTGGCTGTTTGAGTGTCCCTGATCCTGAGTTTCGGCATGTTTGCGCCTTGTATTTTGACGTTCCACGGTGTGGAAAACATTTCACCGAAATTGCGCGTCATGTTGTGTTCCGACCAGTGCGACGCAAATGAGTGCGCCAGGGTCTTGGCAGAGTGAAGCACGTGCCCGGCCCGTTTCGACGATCCCTTGCCGTTGCGCATTTCATCCGCAACGGCGGAAAGGGTGTTGGAAAACACGTCTGTGATGCTATCGTAGTTCACGACAGAGTATGTTAACGAAGCGGCCCTTTTGACGGCCGGCAAGTACTGTTTGAACTCAATTTTGGTCAAAAACTGCTTGCTCTGCGCGGGAGACATCCCGTCAAAGTAAGCGAACGTTGCTTTCGAAAGGCTTTGAAGCGCGTAAAACTGTTTGCCCCAATCGTAGACAATCGTCTGCAGATCTTCAATGCCGGTCTGTTCCGCGATTTTGACGCCGATGTACCGTTGTTTGAGGCAGGACATCAAATTTTCCTTTTCCAAAGGACGCAGCGCGTGCCACTTGAAATCCTTGTAGCCTCGCACAACCCCGTCGCAAAAGGAGGCTCCCTTCCAACCCAATTCGTGGATAATCGCGGGCAGCTCGTTCATTCCACGTTTTGCGCCGTTCAGCGTCGCGTTCAGCGTCGCGTTCAGCGCCTCGGCGCCGTCGGCGCCAAACCCCGAAAGGCATCCCATGTCCAAGTCTTCGAGTCCTGCAAATCCAAACGACAAACTATTAATGGCCGCTATGCAGGCGTTAATGATCCCTTCTAATATGGCGCAAATTTCGCCGACCAACTTTGAGATAAACTTCCCAACGGGTCCCATAGCCTCCAAAATGATGCCGAGGAGTTGCATGGCGAGCCGTGGAATCAACGTTTTAATGTGAACCAAAAACTTCACAATGCTGTTGATTAAATCCGGGATCTTGTCGGTTCTCCCCGACACCACCGAAATAAATTCCCCTATCAGCTCAACGTACATAACGACGATTTTTATCAGCTGATCGGTCAGCGCCGCCTTGAAATCCAACATGAAGCTTGAGAGACTGCGCAGGAAATCGGCGGAGCCGTCAAACGACTCGACGAGTTCGCTCAGAGCTATAAGAACGTTGGACCCGTACGTCAGGTACGTGCCGCTGACCTTTTCGATGAATTCAAGAATGGGTCCTTCCTGCACGCTCGAGCTGAATAGATCTCCCTGGATGGTGGCGTCGAGCAGCACCAGACCGGAGTTCGCCAGGCCCCATTGTTCGACAAACCATTCCGCGGCCAAAAAGAGTAGTTTGTTCATAGCTTTTCTGGTATCTCTCTCCACGGGGAAAAGTCCCGTGAGCACCGAGGTCTGGTAACCAATGGACTGCTGCAAATCGCACAGGCGGTTCGACAGGTCCCACGTCACGCTTTTGAAATTGCCGTTGAACAGCGCGATTGCCGAGTTCCAGAGTTGTCTGGCCGAACCAACGTAAATTTTGGTGGCTCGCTCGGCGTATCCGTTCAAAGAGCACATAAAATTGTGCGATCCGTAAACGGAGCACGACTCTTCGCGCCACTGCGCCAAAAGTTTGGAACGCTCTGTTGTTTTTGCAATCAAGCATGCGGAAGTCACCTCGGTTTTGACCAGCGCCTCTTCAAAGTCTTCGCTGTCCACGTCCAGACCCGCGTTGGCGTCGAGAACGCACCCCGTCGTCGCGTCGGACAGCGCTCTTTGGCCCTGCAGCTCCACGACGGCCAACCTCGTCTCCTCCAAAACCAGTTTGGATTCCTGAGTCGTCGTCGTGGCCAGCTGCGCGCGTTTCCGCGCTTCAAGGCGTTTTGTCATTCGTTGAGCGATATTTTCTTCCAGTTCCTCCTGAGTAAACGTTCCTCTGTTCTTTAAGAAAGCATCGTTGTTCCACTCTCTCCTCGTCAGGTGGTTCATGTTTGTCGTCATGACGGTGTACTCTTGCTGGCCGCACCACCCGACCTCGGCCTCGCCGTTGAGCGCATCTACAATGCTAGATAAAGCCGTGCCGGCCTCCACTTCCAGGCCTCTGAATATAGGCTCAAACACCTGCGACCCGCACCATCCAAGGGTCTGGAAGTCGTCTCCGTAAAACCTAGCCGTGGTGTACGAGTAGGCGGCCGTGCTCTCGTCGTCGGGGTAGACGTACATGCACTGGCACTGGCTGTCCTCGTTGATTTCAAACGCCGGATTGCACACGCAATGGTTGTCGGCGTTGGTGTTGCGGCACAGAGATCCGCCTTTGAACTTTCGAAGCCTCGTGGCGTGCAATCTCACCACGTTGTCCAAAGACATGCAGGGTTCGCCTTCAAGGGCCGTCTCACGAATTTGACCCTCTTTGCAGCCGTTAGGCGACACGTCGTTCCCCTCCTCGATCCACTTGGCCATGGCCAGATCCTCTCTTGCTCCGTAGGCCGCGCGACCCAGCGGATGTTGAAAGAAATCACCGTTAATCACATCGACCGAGGACAACGCAATGCGTATGCCCGCGCTCCACGAATCAACCAGCGTGTTGAAGTATATTTTCAAAAAGGGTGCCGCAAAAGGCGTTGTGACGTGGCTGAAGTGTTCCACGGCGTCCTTAAACTCCCTGAACGCGTCCTGCAGCTGAGGCTGTGCGCAGGTGACGCTGCGATCTTTCGTCAGACTCGACCACACGTCCTCGTCGTAGTCCGGGTAGGGACGAGGTATGTCCTCGTCGAGGGTGCAGTCGCAGAAGGCGGCGTCCGTGCTCATATCCCACGGACTATCGGCGCGCGCCTCACAGGAAGAAAGCGCGAACTGAGCGCCTCTGAACGGGCCGTCGTACCTTTGAAGCAGCTGAAACCCGTTTCTTTCCTGTCCTATCACGGTCATGACCGTGAACTCCACGGGTGCCGTCGACGCGATGGCCAACACCGTAGTCAAGGATCTGCCAAAACTTCTGGCAGCACAGAAAAACGAGTTAAAAATCCTGTCCCCGTAAAACGCCGGGTCGAGCGAAGCACACTCGAGCACCGGCGGCGGCGCGGGTTTGTTCACAAGACGGTTGAACGCGTATTCGATGACCCAGTGCACACTCAAGGTGGCCGCGTTCACAGCGTCTCTTAAGTGCACGTCAAAAATCTCCCTGGCGCTGAGCATGTTGAATACGTACAAAGGATCCGACAATCGAAGAGGAATCAGCATGTGCACCACGGCACGCACGCCTAGATACACCGTTTGAAGCGCGGCTTGTGCCAAGCTCATGAGCGCTGAACCCAAAAACTTTGCCGGACGGTCTTTAAGGGGGATAGGTTTGAGTTCAAACACCTCCTCCATGGCCACGGACACGCTCCCAAGCAAGGCCTCGTCTATCCACAACCCGATGTTGTGGACAAACCCCGAGGCGTGGTAAAACGTCTTGCGCAGCGTCGGATACTCTGCCCAACGCGGCAGCATTTTGAAAGTGTCCTGCCCCAGAGAAATGAAAAGGTTCAAACCGTGATTCACAGCCTTCGCAAGTGGTTTGGGTCGGACTAACGCCACGGCAACGTTGAAGATGCCGGACAACTCCTCGCAAGCACAGTCGAGGATTTCTCTCTGCACAACGACGACGGTTTGGAACCCCTCTACCACCTCCGTGATGTCCAGATCGTTTTCGAATATCGACCCTCCCGCACCACCAAAAAACGAGAGCAGCGAGCGAAAAATAAGTATGATGACCTCCACAAGAGCCTTGGCGGTCGCCTTGAACAACTCGATGGAGCATTTTGTGGCTAAACCCAGCGTTCCGTACACCGCCGTCTTGCTCACGGCCACCCACCAGTTATAAATGGCCGCCAATGGCTCGTAGAGCACGCGCAAAAGGAAAGTAAACGAATACAAAAAATGTACTGCAGGGTTAAGTACTTTCCTCCAAAATCCATCCATCACACCCAGAAACTCCACGTGCCAATGGTGCACAGCGAGTGCGAGGCCTACAAGTCCACCAAGCCTCGAGACGAACAAGGGGTGGGTGGCCACGTAGACGGGGAGTCCCACCACGGCGCCAATAATCAACCTTGCTACGTCTACAAGAGATCCAAACAGCGTAGCTACGACAGAACTCGTCTGCGCGACGGCTGCGCCGGAAGTTTCACCCTCCCAAGAGTGTACCACAAGCAACCCCAGTAGCACACTGATGATCACTGCAAACATGGTTTCAACTCACACAAAGTTCCAGACTTCTATATATAGGCCGCCACAATTCAAATATTTTGGCGCGAAAAATTGGCGCGAAAATCACTGGTGGCAATCAACATTGAATCACCAGTCATGTCTACGGAAATTGCATCAACGGAAGCTATGTCCCCCGAAAAGTACACCACCATCGAGGCTTGCTGGGAAAGGATGTACCGCAGGAAAGTTCAAGCAATCCACGCCATGCCTTTGAAGAAACTAACGCAATGGGTGACATCGCGGGTTGGCGGCGAGGACAATCCCGACACTCTTGATGCCGAGCTCACCGGCGCGTTGGCCATCTTTTGCAGCACAAAGAAACATACCAAAACTTGGTGGGAGTGGCTGACGATTATTAACGGCAGCCTCAAAGCGCGGTACGTTTGCATGTGCATAACCGACGAGAGCTACTGGAAAAAGCAAAAGGAATTGGTACCTACGGTAAAAAATTGCAAAGCACTGAGACCAAAAAAACGCCGTAGAGTCATAACCAAGGCGGCAACAATCTGACACGATGCGACACGGCGACACAGCGGCAAACCGCAATAACAAAGTAGCGATGAAAAATTATGATATATAAAACAAAAATATATTTTATTCAGTAAAACATGCCTAACGAAACAACTCTGCACACACACACACACACACGCACACGCATACGCACACGCACACGCACACGCACACGCACACGCACACGCACACGCACACGCACACGCACACGCACACGCACACGCACAC
>MDTA01107118.1_pt1 | contig 11638 bp, 14 predicted proteins | sample 811151 | NCBI WGS metagenome assembly MDTA01 (sample SAMN05326648, study PRJNA326480) | marine metagenome | isolation source: seawater | place: Indian Ocean: South | collected 2010 | reverse complement strand
TTTAGAGAAAAAATGTGAAAGAGAAAGTTGTCCAATAAAATAGAAAGTCAATATTTTGATTAATCTTGAAGAGATAAAAAATAAAATATTCCAAAAAGAAAATCTTTATTCTCTAGTAATAATATTCATAGCTTTCTTTTCAGACAGATACTCTAAATTAGAAATTATTAACAACTTTAGTGAAAATACTTTTTTTTTAAACGATTTTATTAATCTCGATTTAGTATGGAATACAGGTATTGGTTTTGGTCTATTTACCACTACTGAAAGTTTTTATTATAATGTAATTTCTTCATTGATAGGAATTGTAATTTTAATTCTAATTTATGTTATTTTTAAATCAGATAAATTTGATAAATTTGTCTTTTCATTAGTTGTTGGAGGTGCGCTTGGTAATTTTTATGATAGGCTAATTTTCAAAGGTGTTCCTGACTTTATAGACCTGCACTATGGAAATTTTCATTGGTTTACGTTTAATTTAGCAGATATCTTTATATCATTAGGTATAATTGCTTTTATTGCTAAAGAATTTTTTATAAAGAAAGAGAGATAAATGAAAAATATAAATCTTTTTTTATTATTACTGGTTATTTTAACATCCTGTGGGAGCCTTAAAGACGCTGGCAAAGTTTTAAGAAATGAAAAGATAACTACAACAGATGAGTTTTTAATTAAAAAAAGAAAACCTTTAGTTCTACCTCCAGATTATAATGAAATACCTGAGCCAGGAAAAATTTCAAAAAATAAAAAAAATGAAGAAGAAAAAATCAAAGAAATTCTTAAAATTAAGGATCAAAATGAAAACAAGTCAAATAAATCCTCATCTGTGGAAGACTCTATATTAAAAAGAATTCGCAAGTGATAAGAAAAAATATTATTAAAAAAAACTCTGTTTCAAAAAAATTTTTAGATAAAAAAATAGCAAAAAGATTATCTAAAAGATTTGATAAAGTTTTTAAGGAATCAATTAAAAATTTAAATAATTCGAAAAATATTTACAATATTTTAAGTAACAATTATAAGTTCAATTTTAATTTCAATAAATTAAAAAAATTTAAAAAATTTCAATCAGTAGTAATTATTGGTATGGGTGGTTCAATTTTAGGCACAGAGGCTATTTACTACTTTTCAAGATTTAAAATTAAAAAAAAATTTTATTTTTTGAATGATATAAATGTAGAAAAGATTTCAATATTAAAAAAGAAAGAAAACTTAAAAAAAACCCTATTTTTAATTATTTCAAAATCTGGAAATACTATAGAAACTTTATCAAATCTTTTTTCTTTAGATCTGATTAAAATGAAAAGCCAAAATATAATCCTCATCTCAGAAAAAAAAGATAATGTTTTATATAATTTATCAAAAAAATTTAATTTGTTATTTATCGAACACAAAAAAAATATTGGGGGGAGATTTTCGGTTTTATCTGAAGTAGGAATAATTCCAGCATTTTTTATGGACCTTAATGTCAAAAAACTCAGAAAAAATACTGAAAAATATCTTTTAAATGACAAACAATCTTATCTTAAAGAAAGTTCTTTAATCATGGCAAATTTATTATTTCAAAGTAAAATAAAAAATTTGATATTTTTAAACTATGACCCTCATATCGAAAAATTTCTTTTTTGGTGTCAACAGCTAGTTGCAGAAAGTCTTGGAAAAAATAAAAAAGGTTTTCTACCAGTCGTTTCAAACGTTCCAAAAGATCATCATAGTCTACTTCAATTATACTTAGACGGACCTAAAGATAAGATATTTCATATTTTTAGCTATGATGAAAAATTTGATAAAAAGATCAATACGAAAAAATACACAAATCGATTAAATTATCTTCACAATAAAAATTTGAGTAAAATAAAGATATCACAAAAAAATGCTCTTATAAAAACTTTTAAAAGGAATAACATTCCTTTCAGAGAATTTTTAATTAAGAACCACGACGAGGAAACCTTAGGCGAACTTTTCTCTTATTTTATTTTGGAGACAATTTTTGTAGCAAAATTATCTAATATAAATCCTTTTGATCAGCCTGCTGTAGAGCAAGTTAAAAAATTCACGAAAAAAATTCTTAGTTAAATTTTCCAAAGATTATTTTTGATCTTCCATAAGTTTTTACAAATAAAAGATTGATACATTCAAGAAAATTATCCATAGAATCCTTTTCTCTGTGAATTATTATTAAATGCTCATTGTTATATATTTTACTTTTTTTTAAATTTTTTAAATTATGTTTTAACCCGTCATCCTTATAAGGAGGATCTAAAAAGATTATATCGTATTTAATTTTTGTATCCCATTTATTAATATTTTCAATTTTATCATTTATTATTTTTACATTATTAGGTGAAAGTAAAGTTTGTAAATTTTTTTTCAGTATTTTTAATGCCAGATTATCTTGCTCAATAAAAGTTACAAAATTAGAATATCTTGAAAGACATTCTAAACCAAATGAACCTATTCCAGAGTACAGATCTAAAATATTAGATGATTCGATACTTAAATTTATATGACTAGAGTGAGATATTATATTAAAAATATTTTCTCTTACCGAGTCCCTAAGTGGTCGTGTTATATTTGATTTAAGAAAGTCAATTTTTTTACCTTTAAATTTTCCACTTATTATTCTCATTTTTTATTTTATGACTCTCCATCCGATATCTTTTCTAAAGAATCCTCCATTCCAATTCAATTTTTTTAATATTTTTAAAATTCTTTTTCTTATATCTAAAAAGTCTGATCCTAAAGAGGTAACATTTAAAACTCTTCCACCATTTGAAAAATATTTATTATTCTTAAATTTTGTCCCCGCATGATAAATAAATTCATCTTTCTTCAATTTCAACTTGTTGAGATTTTTTATATATCTATTTTTTATATACTTACCTGGATATCCTTTTGAACACAAAACAATTGTCATGCATTTTTTCTTTTTCCAGTGAATTTTTAAATCTTTTAGTTTATCTTTAATTGTGAATTGAATAATTTTTAAAAAGTCTGTTTTTAGTCTTGAAAGGATCACTTGACATTCGGGATCACCCATTCTTACATTGTATTCTATTAAATAAGGCTCATTTTTTTTAATCATTAATCCAACGTATAAAAAACCTTTATAAGGTTTTTTCTTTTTTTTAAGTGCTAATAAAGTTGGTTTAACAATCTTATTAATAATTTTTTTTTCTAAAATATTGTTGATAATCGGAGCTGGAGAATAAGCCCCCATACCCCCAGTGTTTGGACCTTTGTCTTTTTCTCTAACTTGTTTATGGTCTTGAGCAGTACCAAAAAATTTGAAATTATATTTATCAACTATAAGAAAATAACTAGCCTCTTCTCCTGATAAAAATTCTTCAAGCACAAGTTTACTCGAGGATTTAAACTTACCATTAAAAATCTCATTAGATACAGCAAAAACTTGATTTTTATTTTGACAAATAGTTACACCTTTCCCAGATGCTAAACCGTCTGCTTTCACTACAATTGGAAATTTACTCTCATTTAAAAATGATTTGATATCAGATTTTTTTTTGCAAATTTTGAAATTAGCGGTTGGGATATTATTCTTTTTACATATTTCTTTCATGAAGGCTTTCGAACCTTCTAATTTAGAAGCAAATTTATTAGGACCAAAAACATTAATTTTATTTTTATTCAAAAAATCAACTAGACCTTTCACTAAAGGCTCTTCTGGCCCAACAACAACATATTTAATTTTTTGTGATTTAATAAATTTCAATAATTCTTTAAAATCTAAAATATCTATATCAATATTAATTGCATATTTAAGAGTGCCAGCGTTGCCTGGAAAACAATATATATTTTTAATTTTTGGAGACTCCGATAGTTTTTTACAAATCGCATGTTCTCTTCCGCCACTACCAATTAATCCAATATTCATGTAAATGTATATTGTATAATTTATAGATGAATAAAAAAAAAGCTAAACTTGTTTTTAAACACAATTCTTTTGATATTTTAGAGGAAGGGGACTATGTTTTGTGTGCTATCTCGGGTAAGCAGATTATGCTTAAGGATTTAAACTATTGGAACGTTGACTTGCAAGAAGCTTATTTCTCTCCTGCAGAGGTTAAAGAAAGATTGAAAAGTCTGAAAAAGTAATTACTTCCATCTATTATGGGTCCATATCCATTGATCAGGATTTTCCTTTATCATATTTTCAAGAACCTCATTCAATTTTTTACTTAAAGAAATTTTGTTATTAAAGTCAGTTGCTTTTATCTGATCATGAAATGTGACAACAAATTTAATATCATCTATTCTTTTAATTGAAACTGGAATAATTGGTAAATTATATTTGATAGAGAGTTGAGCCGGTAATGTAGTCGTAAATGCAGGTTCTCCAAAAAAATTAATTTTTTCACCTTCAGTTACTCTTTGGTCAATCATTAAAGCGACACTAAAATCTTTTTTCAAATAATCAATTGCATCTCTTACTCCATTAAGGCCTTTTTTAATTTGATTTTTGCACACATGTTTTCTTCTCAAATATTCCATTAATGGATTTAAAAAAATATTGTTAAGAGGCCTATAAATGGTTGCTAAATTAATTCTTCTTTTTGTAATTTCCATTGACATTAATTCATAATTTGCAAAATGACCTGAAACAAAGATTACTTGTTTTTGTTCTCCAATTATTGTTTTCAAATTATCTTCACCTTTGATAGTAATGTGTTTATTTTGATTTCGAAAAAATCCTAAAAAAATATATTCTATAAATGTCATTCCATAATTTTTCCACATATTATACTGAATTTTTTCTTTATCTCTTTGAGAAAGATTTTTATTAAATATTTTTAAATTTTTTTCTATAACTTTATTTGATTTAAATTTTGGTCCTATTTTTAAAAATAAATTACTAAACACTTTTCTAGCAGCTTTAAGCCCAATCAATCGACCTATAATAAAAAATACATATATTATTATAGACTGAAAAAAATAATTAAGATTTTTTATCATATAATTCTAAAATTTTTTTAATAAGTTTTTCTTTATTTTCAATTTGTAATTCAACTGTTAAATAATTCAGATTCTTGATACCGTAATTCTCTAAACGAAAATAGTCTTTTTCAGTTGTGATTACCTCGCAATTTCTATCATTAGCTTCTTTAATAATATTTACTAACTCATTTTTTTTAAAATTATAATGATCTGGATAAGAAACTTGTTTTTCTAAAAGTAAATCATTTTGCTTTAATAATTTAAAAAAATTTTCAGGGTTTCCTATTCCGGCGAAAGCGAACAATTTTTTATTTCTAAATTTATCTATATTTCGAGGCACATAATTTGAGTAATAGATTTCAATTTTACTATTGATGCTTAATATTTTTTTTTCAAAATTTAAATTTTTTTGACCAATAATCACTATTATGTGAGCATGCTTCAGTGCAGAAATATTTTCTCTAAGAGGACCAGAAGGAAAAATTAAACCATTACCAATTAATTGATTTTCATTAAAACATAAAATACTGAGATCTTTTTTAATGCTCAAATCTTGGAATCCATCATCTAAAATAATCGAGTCTGACCCCAAGTCTATAGCTTTATTAATCGCACTTATTCTTTTTTTATTTAGGAATAAGTTATTGAACTTCGCTTTAATTAATCTATGTTCATCATAATGATTTTCATAGTATTTTTTTATTATAGCAGGTTTTTTCTCTCTTCTGTAAAGTTCATTAGCAATTAAAATGCTAGTAGGGGTTTTCCCAGTTCCTCCAATATAAATATTACCTACACAAATGATCGGTATATTGAAGTTTTGAACTTTTGTGAAAACCTTTTTAAAAAAAATAATTAATTCTAAAAAAAAACTAAATGGCAATAGAACAAATGAAAAAAAATTTTTTGTTTTCCAAAATTTAGGCTTAATTAATTTCATTCGATAAGAAATTATTTATACTATTCATAGTATTATCTAGTGTTTTTTTACTTAATTCATCTAAAATTTGAGAGTATTGCCCAACATCTTTTTCTTTAATACTTAAATCCATGATTACATTTTTAGCCAAGTTATCACTATTAAAAATCATATTTGAGATATTCTTTTTTTTAAATAATTCATATACTTCCTCAAAGTTGTAAACGTATCTCCCGTGATATATTTTGCATCCAAACTTTGCAGCTTCAATTGGATTTTGCCCTCCAGCATTTTTAAACTTACTTAATAAGGATTTTCCTAAAAAAACACTTTTCGCATATTTGAAAAAACAAGGTAAATCACCAAGCGTATTAATTATTATAACATCAGAATTTGCATTGATTAACTGATCCTTATTTAAAAATTGTGAAGATATTCTATATTTTGTACATAAATTTTTTATTTCATTCGCTCTTTCAATATGCCTCGGAGCTATAATTGTAATTAATTCTGGAATTTTTTTCTTTATCACTAAATGTGCTTTTAGAATAAAGTCCTCCTCCCCTCTATGTGTGCTAGCTGCTAACCAAAATTTGTTATTAATCAAAAAATCTTTATGTAAATTTAATTCATTTTTTATAGACGTGTTGTTTATAAACTTTATATTTCCATTATAAAAAACATTTCTAGAATTCAATTTTATTAAGTAATCCTTTGTTTCTCTATTTGATGTTAAACAAAGCTTGAAAATCTTAAAAATTTTTTTTGCTTGATTTTGAAAAATCAGCCATCTTTTGAAAGACTTAGCTGTAATTCTTGCATTTATTAAAGCAATAGGAATATTTAATTCATTACTAATTAAAATTAAATTTGGCCAAATTTCTGAGTCAACTAAAAAAATAGCCTTCGGTTTCCACAAAATTAAAAATTCTTTAATTAAAAAACTCACATCTACAGGAAAATATCTATGATGAACATTTTTAAATTTTTCAAACTCCTCTTTAGCTAAATTTCCAGAAGATAAGGTTACTGTCGTTACAAGAAATTCAAAATCAGAATTATCCTGACTCAATTTAGTGATTAAAGGTAATATACTTTTAAATTCACCTACACTTGCGGCATGAAACCAAATCAATTTAGAACTATAATTTCTTTTAACATTAAAGCATGAAGAAAAAATTTTTTCTTTATATCTAAAAGAGTCTTCCTTATTTATAATCTTTCTTATAAAAATTAAAAAAATAATTAAAGGATAAAAAAGAATTGTAAAAAATCTATAAGCAATAATCATCAAAATTATTTGAGCTGTTTCTCATATAGTGATTTATATTCTTCGCAACTTTTTATTAAAAAATCATGATTACCTGAGTTTATAATTCCTCCATTTTTCACAACAAAAATTTTATCTGCGTTATGTATTGTTGATAGTCTATGGGCAATCACAAGAGTAGTTTTATTTTTAGTTAAATTAAGTATTGCATTTTGAACTACTTCTTCTGATTCGGCGTCTAAAGAGGATGTTGCCTCGTCTAGCAAAATAATTGGAGACTCTTTTAAAATAGCTCTAGCTATTGAAAGTCTTTGTTTTTGACCTCCAGATAGTCTAATTCCATTTTCACCAATTATTGTATCGTATTTATCAGGTAGATTTTTGATGAACTCCTCGGCTGCTGCAAATTTACAAGCTCTTTCGATTTCTTCTTGAGAGGCATTTTCTTTTGCGTAAGCTATGTTATTTCTGATTGTATCATCAAATAAAATTACATCCTGACTCACCATTGATATATTTTTTCTTAAAGATTTAAGTGAGATCCTTTTAATATTTTGACCATCAATTTTAATTTCTCCCTCTTGTGGATCATAAAATCTAGGCAATAAATTTACTATAGTACTTTTACCAGCACCGCTATGGCCAACAAATGCTGTCATAGTATTACCCTTAATATCTAGATTAATATTTTTTACAGCTCTCTCTTTTGTTGACTCATATTTAAAGCCAACATTATCAAAATGTATTTCTGTATTTTTGATATTCAATGATGGCAGGCTATTATCATTTTTAATTTTTATATCTTTGTCAATCACATCGCTTATTCTTTTAAATGCGGCTGCTCCTTGATATGCACCCATATTAATTGTAGCAAGAGACCTGATTGGTTGATAAGCCAACATCATTGCAGCTAAAAATGAAAAGAAATTATTTACCTCTAGTTCTCCTGTTGCAATAAGTTTACCCGAAAAAAATATAAAACCTGCTATCATAAAACCTGTCAGTATTTCCATTATTGGAGTTGCTCTTATCATAACACTTCCAATTTTTATATTTCTCTCTACTAAATCATCAATCACTTGATTTGCTTTATTACTTTCATCATCCTCTTTCTGATAAATTCTTATCATTTTAGATCCTTTTAAAATTTCAGATAAAAATGAGGCTAGTTTTCCAGATGACTCACCCGCTTTACCAGTAGCTTTTCCTATTCTCTTTCCTAAAGATTTCGCTAAACCAGCTGCTAAAGGCATCATCAATATAGCAAATAGAGCAAGCTTCCAATTTTGATAAAACATCAAAGATACTAATGCAATTACTGAAAAAGAGTCTTTCATTAAATTTAATACTCCGGTGCTTACAAGGTTTTGCACATGATGAGTATCAAACATGATGTTAGATATATATTTTCCAGAGTGTCTATTTTCTAAAGTTTGAATGTCAGATAAAAGTATGTTACTTGCTATTTGTTTTTGAAGTTCGCCTGCAACCTCTTCACCAACTCTAATTACGTTAATCCTAGCAAAATAGAGTGATAACCCTTTACTTGAAAATGCTATTATAATTAATAGAGGGATAGACCATGCAAAAGTTCTGTCTTGTTCAATAAAAATCTTTTTTACAGCGGGGTCAAGTAGCCAAGCTATAGATGACGTGCTTCCAGCAACAATTATTGACAGAACAAGGGCAACAAGAATTCTCTTTAAGTGTTTTTTTACATATTGCTTGTATAATCTAATTAGAATTAATTTAACTTCTTGAAATTTCATATCAAAAACTAATAGTTAATAAACCTACGAATAAAACTAATCCTGAAAAATTATTTAATTTAAATAAATTTAAACATGTTTTTGGATTATTTATATCTAATCTCAAAACTTGGTAAAATAAACTAAAAATAAATATAATCATTAATATAGAGAAAATATTTAATCCGAACTTTTCATAAAATAAATATATAAGACCCAAAGCTGTCGTAAAATAAGATGCGCCTACAAATTTTTTCAAATTTTTTTTAAATTTTATAGCAGTAGATTTTATTCCAATGATTTCATCATCCGACATATCTTGAGCCCCGTAGATGGTGTCATAGCACAATGTCCAAAATATGGCCGATAAATAAAGTACTAAGATTTCAAATGAAATATAATTATTCATCGATGTCCAGGCCATGATTAACCCCCAATTAAATGTTAAACCTAGGAATAATTGAGGCCAATAAGTAATTCTTTTCATATACGGATATGCAAAAGCTAAAGACATAGAAGAAATTCCAAGCAATATAGTGAGAAAATTAAATTCAATAAGAATAAAAAAAGCGATTGAACACAAAATTAATACGTAAAAAAATGCATTTTTGATTGAGATTTTTCCAGATGCAATCGGCCTTTTTTTAGTTCTATGTACTTTTTTGTCAAAGTCTTTATCAACAATGTCGTTAAATATGCAACCAGCACTTCTCATCAAAACTGATCCCATAAAAAATAATATAAGATAAGTTAAGAATTTATCGAATTCTTGATTGAAACTGAGAGCGTAAGCGAGTCCCCAAGAACATGGCCAAAACAAAAGCATAAAACCTATTGGTTTGTTTAATCTTGTTAAATCAATAAATATTTTTAGATGAGACATGAAATATTACTTGTAAATACCAAACACTATCTTCATAATCAATTTGATTCGGTATGGATATTGACTACACAGTAGCTGCTCTTATGTTTCCTGCAATACCTCTTATGATGACAATGTATAGCAATAGATTTCACACTCTTAGCGCTTTAATAAGACAACTACACGATAAATTCACTTTCGAAAAAAAAGTTCCACCTGAATTAGAAAATCAGCTTCATGTATTAAATAAAAGAACAAATTATCTTAAGTATGTAATGGGATTCTCTTCTTTCGGATTTCTTTTCAATATGGTTACGGTCTTACTGTTATACTTAAATTTGACATTTTTTGCTAGATTAAGCTTTGCGCTGTGTTGTATTTGTATGATTATTTCAATTTTTTTATTTTTACAAGAAGTGAGAATGTCTAATGAAGCATTGAAATATCATCTTAGTGACATGGACTCTATGAAAAAGGATTTATAGGTCAACCGTCTAAAAGTTTTTTTTTATAAAGTGAAATTCCTTGATTAATTTTATGATTGTAAGAGTCTTCAAAAGTGCTTAATTGCCATCCTTGCATTCGTGATTTTATTTTCTTAAGATTTTTTAATTTCCATTCTTCACTAATATTTTCATCTTTCCATTTTTTTTTTTCATCATTAGTTCTTGCACAACCATAGCAAAAACCAGTAACCGGATCAGTTCTGCAAATACTAATACAAGGAGAGATTATTTTCTTTTCCATTATGGAATTAATATTGCTGGGCCGGTTAGTTTTCTTGCCTCTAAATCTTCATGGGCTTTTTTTGCATCAATTAAACTATATTCTTTTGAAATTTTAATTTTAATTTTTCCGAATTTTACTTTTTCAAATATAGCATCCGCACCAGCTTGAAGTTCTTTTCTATTTGTAAAATACTGGCCAATTGATGGTCGAGTTAAATAAAGCCCTTTAGGCTGAATATCTTTTGGAACGTTAACTGGATCAAGAGGACCTGAAGCATTACCAAAGCTTACCATCATGCCTCTAGTTTTAAGACATGCTAGCGAACCATGAAAAGTATTTTTTCCAACTCCATCAAATACCGCTGGAACACCCTCATTATTTGTGATTTCCATTACCTTTTTAGCAAAATCATTTTTTGTATAATTAATGACGTGTGAATAACCATTAGCTTCTGCAATTTTAATCTTTTCATCTGAACCTACTGTTCCAATAACTTTTGCCCCAATACTATTTGCCCACTGAGCAAATATTTGACCCACTCCTCCTGCAGCAGCATGAAATAAAACAGTTTCTCCTGCTTTAAGTTTGTAAGTTTTACAAATTAAGTAGTTCGTTGTTAAGCCTTTAGTCATTAACGTTGCAGCTTGTTTATGAGATATACCTTCAGGAACTTTTACAGCTATCTTAGATGGAATAATTCTTTGCTGTGAATATGCACCCAAGGGCACCGAAGCGTATGCTATATTATCACCTATATTAAATTCTTTAACATTAGTTCCAACCTCTTCAACTTTACCTGCAGCCTCTAATCCAATTCCACTTGGTAGCTTAAGAGGATATAATCCAGATCTATGATATGTATCAATGTAATTTAAACCAATGGCAAAGTTGGTGACTTTTATTTCATCAGGACCAGGGGCACCGATCTTAACATCTTGAAGTTTTAAAACTTCAGGCCCTCCATTATTTTTTATAATTATTGCTTTTGGCATTCATGGAAAGTACTTGAACTTTTAATATTTAGCAAACGTTCCGTTATTATAATCTTGTATCGCTTCAAGTATTTCTGCCTTTGTATTCATCACAAACGGTCCGCCCCTTGCAATAGGTTCACCAATTGGCTTACCAGCTATAAATAAAAACTCAGATTTCTT
>MDTA01088848.1_pt1 | contig 11638 bp, 11 predicted proteins | sample 811151 | NCBI WGS metagenome assembly MDTA01 (sample SAMN05326648, study PRJNA326480) | marine metagenome | isolation source: seawater | place: Indian Ocean: South | collected 2010 | reverse complement strand
TTATTAAATTTTTTAACATTTAATTTATTCACTTCTAAATATTGTTTATGATCCTTTATTGTCATTGCCCCTATTTTTCCATCTATTAAATTACCAGATCTAATATTTGTTGGTCTCATTATACAACCAAAACCTATTCTGGTCGTTGAATATCTTGTTTTAACAAGTGATTTAGGAACAACACCATCAATTAAAACATTTCTTTCATTTTTGTTTTTAAGAATAATACTTCCTTTTTCATTTTTGTCGCAAATTAAAATATCATAGTTGTTTTTAATAATTTTGCTTATCATTTTTTCAAAAATTTCTTTTGATCTAAATGGAAAATTTTCAGTTGCAACAATTACTAGATCTGGAAAAATGTTTAAATCTTCTATTTTCATTAACGTATATTGTAAAACTGTTGTGATACTCACAAAATTGTTAGATAAGTTTTTGGGTCTCATAATAGCTTTACACAGCTTTCGCTTTTGAACATATTGTTTTATTAAGATATTGTCAGTTGGTATAAATATATTTTTGATATTTTTGCATTTCTCTACTGCTTGAAGTGTATTTTCTATAAGTAATTGATTATTAATTTTTAAAATTTCCCCATAGTGTGGAATAATTGCAATTATATTCGCAGTTTTTGGACTTAAAAAATTTTTAGCTTTATATTCATTGTCTAGGTTTTCAAGAATTTTTACAATCTCATCACATCTTTCTTTATTCATATCTTGATTGATTCCATGATAATGAAAAACTGATGATTTTGGCTCATACATTAAATGGTAGTTATTTTTTATTACTTTATGGGCCCAAATTTTATCTTCTATATGTTTAGTTTTTTCATCAAATGGAAATTTTAGCCATATATCTCTTCTAATTGCGCTATTCGCATTATGAAAAAAACTATCTTTTTTTTGGATTTTTTTTTCAGGTCCAAAAACTGTTATTAAATCTCTTTTATCAAAACTTGAAGAATAAGGCAGAGGTTTTTGACGACCATATACTCCTGCAATTTTTTTATTTTTAAATCCATTAAGTAGGCTTTTTAGCCATAATTCATTTTCCGGAATACAGTGAGCTGATAAGCAGACTAAGTATTTCCCTTTTGCACTTTTAAATCCAAGATTGATAGCTTTTCCAGGAAAAAATTTATCAATCTTTAATATTTTAACAGGGTATTTTTTAGCTTTATCTATGGTTTTATCTTTAGAAGCATTATCTACAATTATAACTTCATATGTAACTTCAATTTGATTGAATATATTTTTTAAACAATAATCTATCCATTGTTCCTCGTTTTTAGTCCTTATAATTATTGATGCATCAATTTTCTTTTTCATAAATTATGATTGTAAACAACCCTTAATTTTTTTAAGGCTTTTGAAGCTAAATATATTCCTTCCTTTTCACCATTTCCTGAAGCTCCAAAACCCCCGAAAGGAGCGCTTTCATTTCTATAACCCGGAGCTCCATTAACACTTAATTGTCCTACTGAAACAAGTTTAAATACTTTTTTAATATAATTTTTATTTTTTGTAATTAATCCACAAGCCATTTGATATTTTGTTTGATTAGCAAGTTTGATTGACTCAGAAATATTTTTTGATCTTATTATTGCACAAATTGGACCAAATGTTTCTTTTGCAACAACTTCCATATTTAAATTTACATGATCTAATATTGTAGGAGACAAACTATTTCCCTTTATAATATTTCCATATATTAATTTTGAGCCATTCTTTATAGATTTTTTAATTCTTTGAGTTACAAGATTTATAGCCGACCTATCAATAAGGGAGCCCACGTTAATTGTTTTTTGTTTTGGATCTCCAAAAGAAAGATTTTTTACTTTTTCAAAAAGTTTCTTTATAAATTTGTTAGCAATTTTATTATGAACTATAACTCTTCTTACTGATGTACATCTTTGACCAGAGTATTTAAAACATCCATCAATTGTAATTTTGACAGCTAAGTTTAAATCTGAGTCCTCACATATTATCAAAGACGAACATCCTCCAAGCTCAGGGATATATTTTTTAAGTGAATTTTTGGAACTTGTAATAATTTTTTGTAAATCTAATCCTACTCTAGAACTTCCTGTGAATGAAATACAATCAACCTCAAAGTTTTTAATTATATGTTTTGTTATTTTTTCTGGTTTTTTAGTAATAATTAGTTTTAAAAAGTTTTTTTCGAGACCACATTTCATCAATAATTCTAATAGATTTAAAGATGATAATGGAGTTTTTTCAGAAGGTTTGAAAACAATAGGTACATCCGCAATAATTGCAGGAAATATTTTGTGTATTGCTAATACCAAAGGTAAATTAAAGGGTGTTATAGCAAAAATAAGCTTCATTGGCTCTTCTATAATTTTGATGTTCGCTTCAGTTTTATTTGTGATTAAAAAATTTGAATGATAATTTTTGACAATTTTTTTAATAATTTTTGAAGACATATCAGCACATATAATTGATCTTTCAACTTCATAAGCTGCATCTTTAAAAGAGACTCCAACTTCATTTACTATTAAGTTAACTAAAAAGGTTTTTTGTTTTATCAACTCTTTTTTTACTTTTTTAAAAAAAATACTCTTTTTTTTTGAATTCCAGTTTAGTTTTTTTAATTTTTTGATTTTATTATTAACAGATTTAGTATCATCACATTTAATTATTTTTATAACTTTACTATTATAGGGATTACAAACTTTTAAATACATATTCATTTAGCAATGAGTGATAAAATTTTTTTTTCTAATTTCAAGTTATTATTTTTAAAGTAGTTTTTTTTAATTCCATATAGTGGATAATTATTTGAATTTAAATAATTTATTTTATTTTCAAATTTTTTATAATCAAATTTATTGATGTTTCCAAAAAAAAATAGTTTTTTGTGATATTTCTTTAAAGATTGAAAAATTTTGATTTCATCTTCATTTTTTGAAAAAGTAAAAGAAAAAACATTCCTAATTGCCATATCAACACCTCCAGAGCCAATATTACCAATATAAATCATATTGTTTTTGATATAATTTGCATTTAATGCTTTGACAAATTTTATATTTTTTTTTTCTTTAAAATAATTAATTAAGTTATTATTTACAGCATAAATAAAAATTTTGTTAGAAAAATTTTTTCTTATAATTTTGATAATATTTTTTAAAAATTTTAATTTAAAATTTGTACTTAAATATATAAAAAAAAAGAGTTTTCTTTTAGAGGTATAATTTATCGGAAGAAAAAATTTACCTGTAATTGAATAAAATATACTGCTATTTTTCTTATTCTTTTCATAAAACGGTACAATTTTATTTTTATAATTGAAATAATTATTGTTACCATAACAAACCAAACAACCTTTTCTGAGAGTATTCAATAAACGTCTACTTATCCTTGGATAATCTAAAAAAACAATACAATTTTTATCTAATTTTAATTTTTTATTTTTAAGTAAATTAAAATTTTTAAAATATTTTTTTAAGCCACTAGAGTATTTTGATTTCGTTTTAACGTATAAACTACAATCATAATTCTTTTCTAGGTACTTGTAAAATTTAACACAGCGAACGAAATTTCCAAAACCGGTAGATTTATTAAACTTAGTAATTAAAATAAATTTTTTCTTCAAGTTATTTTACTTTTCAAAATTTTTATATCAACAAAGTCTCTTAACATAAGGAATTTTTTTTTATTTTTTTTATCAATTTTTATTTTATTTCATAAGGCCAAATCTACAATAGCTTGTGAAAAATTTTTTCCATTGAAATCAGCTAATTGTGAATATCCCCAAATTCTTGAGTTAAAGTCTATTAAATTAAAATTATTCCTCCCCTTTGTTTTGATGAATTCTATCATTGCAGGTCCACAAAAGCCTTGTAATGAACTAATCAGTTTTCTGGCAACTTTCAATAAAAAGCGATTATTAACTTCTAATCCGGCTATTGCTGGTCCACCATTTTTATATTTAGTAATTATACTTTTAGATATAAAATTTAATTTTTCTTTACCATTTTTATCTATTAATAAACCAACAGCATAAATATTTTTTTTAAAATTTCCTAAAAATTTTTGTACTACAAATTCTCCTCTCAGATCACTAGTTATTTGCAAAAATTGTTTTTTATTTTTTATAACATGAACATTGTTCATACCCCACCCAATTATCGGTTTTAATATTATAGGGTAATGAATTTTTAACTTTTTATTCTTGATCGGAAGAGAAATTTTTTGGGTTTTAGGAGTTTTAATTTTCAATTTTTTACACAAATTAAATAATTTATGTTTATTAATCACTTCATATAATACATTTAATTTTGGAACGAAAATATTAATTTCTTTATAACTTGTAAGATTTTTAGAAAAAAAGATTATTTCAGGTTCAATGCATGGTATAATTATCTTGATTTTATTTTGTCTAATAATTTTATTAATAAATTTTTTATAATTTTTATTTTTAGCTGGCGGACTTAAAAAAAATTTTTTTTTTTTCATTAGACTGAAAACACTATTTTTATCTGAGTCTATACAAATTAAATCTAGATTTTTATTTTTTTTTAGAGAAGTATACACAGATCTTCCAGGAGGAGAGTTTACAGCTGTAATTAAAATTTTTGTTTTCATATCTCTAAATTAAATAGCATAAATTCAAATTTTATTGTAAAATAAAAAATAATTTTCAAACATATAATGAAACTAGTAAAAAATATCAACATAGGCTTAAACTACAAACCTTTTATAATTGCAGAGCTTTCAGGAAATCATAATCAGTCTATTTCTAGAGCTTACAAATTAATTTCTTTAGCCAAAAAGGCAGGTGCAGATGCCGTTAAATTACAAACTTTTGATCCTAATTTAATGACTCTTAATATTAATTCAAAAAAATTTAAGATTAATGAAAAAAAAAATTTGTGGAATAACAGATCTTTATATTCTCTGTATAGAAAAGCACAAACCCCTTATAGTTGGCATAAAAAATTATTCAAAAAAATTAAAGAAAATGGAATGATCGGCTTTAGTACACCTTTTGATGTGGAAGCAGTTGATTTCTTAGAGAGACTAAATGTACCAATTTATAAAATTGGTTCCTTTGAATTGAATCATTTACCATTAATTAAAAAAATAGCTCTTACAAATAAACCAGTAATTGTATCTGTGGGCATGGGATCTTTAAGTGAAATAAGTGAAGCTATTAGTATCTTAAAAAAATATGGTACAAAAAATATAGTAATAATGAAGTGCACAAGTAAATATCCTGCAAAAAACAGATATTTAAATTTGTTAACCATAAATGATTTAAGGAAAAGATTTAATGTAGAAGTTGGTTTTTCTGATCACAGTCTTGGTGTAGCTGGCTCAATATCTGCAGTAGCACTAGGTGCATGCGTAATAGAGAAACATTTAACAATAAAAAAAAACGACTTAGGAATAGATTCTGGATTTTCAGCTGACTTTGAGGAGTTTAAAAATTTAGTAGATGGTTGTAATTTAGCATGGGTGTCAAAAGGAAAAGTTTTTTATGGCCCTACCAAAGAGGAAAAAAACTCGTATAAAAGAAGAAGAAGTATTTACATATCTTCAGATATAAAAAAAAATGAAACAATTACTAATAAAAATATAAAAATAATAAGGCCATCTTTCGGTCTCGAACCAAAATTTTATTATAAAGTTTTAGGCAAAAAAGCTAAAAGAAATTTGAAAACTGGATTTCCTCTTAAAATTAAGGATATTAAATTTAATAAATGAAAAATTTATTTGATCAAATCTGTATTATTCCTGCAAGAGGTGGAAGTAAGAGAATAAAAAATAAAAATATAAAATATTTTAATGGAAAACCAATTATTAGATATTCAATAGAAGCTGCTAAAAAAACAAAACTTTTCTCTAATATTAATATTTCCTCAGAATCTAACAAAATAAAAGAAGTAGTGAATAGGATACCAAAGACATATTTTTTACAAAGACCAAAATACTTATCGCTAGATAGAACACCTACTCGACCAGTTATAAAGCATGCTCTTTTAGAGTATTCAAAAAATAATAAGATGCCTAATTACGTCTGTTATATTACTTCAACAGCACCTTTTTTAAAATCTAAAGATATTTTAAATGCTTTTCAAATATTAAAAAAAAAATAAAAATATTAATTTTGTTGTATCTGTTACTAAATTTGATTATCCAATTTTGAGATCATTAAAAATAAATAAAAACGGCTCCATATCATTTTGGAAAAAGAAGTATATGTTATCAAGATCGCAAGATCTAGAAAACTTTTATCATGATGCTGGCCAATTTTATTGGGCTAGAAGTAATGCAATTTTAAAAGAATTCCCAACCTTTTCGAAGAAGACTCTTCCATATATTATTCCCAGTTACAAAGTTATTGATATTGATGATGAAGAAGATTGGAAAAAAGCAATTAAAATGTCAAAATACTTATGAAACTAAATTCAATAGTAATCGGATTAGGACATGCAGGTTTAAAAGCAGATTACAATAAAAAATCATACATAAAATCTCATTCTAAAGCTTATAATTTACATCCAAACTATGATTTGATTTGTGCAGTTGAAAAAAAGGAAAAAAATAGAAAACTATTTGTTAAAAAATTTAATAAACCTGCATATCAAAATTTAAATATCAATCTGCATGAAAATGTTGAAATTTTCTCAGTATGTGTACCTACTGAAAATCACAAAAAATGTATATATACTATTACTAATAAATTTAATCCTAAAATAATTTTATGTGAAAAGCCTTTGTCCAATTCAATAAATGAAGCCAAAGATATTATTGATAAATGTAAAAAACAAAAAATAAAATTATTTGTAAACTATACAAGAGTAACCGATCCAAATTTTATAAATTTAAAAAAAAAAATTTCTAAGTATAAAAATATCAAAGGTAAAATTTATTATGATAATGGTTTTTTAAATAATGGGTCACATTATTTTAATTTAATGATTTTTCTTTTTGGGAATTTTATAAGTTTTAAAAGAAAAAAGATTATAAAAAAAATGAAAAATGATAGTAATATTGATATTACAATTAGATTCAAAAATGCAGAAATTGATTTTGTTTATAAAAAAAATCCAATTAAAGATATAGACCTTCAGCATGAATATTTTTATGCTAAAAATTTTAGAAAAAAATTTCTTATTTTTAATGGAAAAAAAAAATACAAAACATTAGATATGTATCAATTTAATATTTTGAACGAAATAATCAAAAGTTTGACTAAAAAAAAAACAAGCTTGTGCGATGGCATTAATGCTTATAAACAACAAAAAATTTTAAATAAAATAATTAATAGATAAAATTTATGCATCATAAATTAAAAATATTCAAACCTTTTGATAAAAAAGAAATTTTAGCAGTTAACAAGGTAATGAAAAGTGGAGTTTTATCCGCTTTTATTGCTTCTAAAGATAAATCTTTTTATGGAGGAAAAAAGGTTATTGAATTTGAAAATAAGTTTAAAAAAAAATTCCAAGTAAAATATGCGATAAGTGTCAATTCTTGGACTTCAGGATTAATAATTTCTATTGGTGCACTAAATTTAAAACCAGGCGATGAGGTAATTTTAAGCCCCTGGACAATGTCAGCATGTTTAGCATCAATCTTGCATTGGAACGCAATTCCAATCTTTGCAGATATTGATCAAAATAGTTTTTGTATAGGCCCTAAATGCATTGAAAAAAAAATTTCAAAAAGAACAAAAGCAATTATGGCAATAGATATATTTGGAAATCCATGTGATATGAAAAAAATAAAAAAAATTTCAAAAAAATATAATTTAAAAATCATTTCTGACTCCGCTCAAGCAATTGGTGCAAAGTATTATGGAAAATATGCAGGAACACTTGCTGATTTAGGTGGTTATAGTTTTAATTATCACAAACATATTAATACAGGTGAAGGAGGTATGATTGTAACAAACGACAAAAAAATTGCTAGACATTGTCAAGAATTAAGAAACCATAGTGAAGTTACTGGTTCTATAAAAAAAAATGAGAGTAAAAATTTATTAGGTTTCAACAATAGACTTACGGAGATACAAGCTGCTATAGGAATTGAACAATTAAAAAAATTGAACAAAATAGTGAAAAATAAACAAAAAATTGCTACTAAATTCAATAAATATTTTAAAAAGTTTGAAGGTTTAAATACTACATTAAATTTAAAAAATGTTACTTCATCATATTATGTATATCCTCTTAAAGTAGATCCAACTGTAATTAAAGTTCACAAAAATGAAATTATAAAGCAATTAATAAAAAGACGTATACCTATTAAAGGAACTTATCCCATGTTACACACGCTTCCAATATTAAAAACAAAAAATTGCAGTTCCCTTAAAAACTTTCCATGGAGCTTAAATAAAAAAAATAAATATAATTATAAATTTGGTGATTGTCCGGTTGCGGAAAGCATGAATCGAGATAAATATTTGGGTCTTAATATGTGGAAATATGATTATACAAATAAAGATATAAAATTTATCGTGAAAAAATTTAGAGAAGTTTGGAAAAAATTTGGATTAAAACATGATCTAGATTAATGAAAAAAAAAATTACCATTAAATTTATTAAAGTATGGAGCATTTTAAATACCAAAAAAATAAAAAAATTTGCATAGTTGCCAATGATGCTGGAGGAGCAGAGATATTAAAATCTTTTGTTTATTATTCTAAATCCAAATTTTATTTTATATTAAGTGGACCAGCTATAAAAATATTTGGAAAAAAACTCAATACTAAAAATTATAAAAAAATTATTGATAAATCTGATTTTGTTATTACTGGAACATCTTACAAATCACTTTTAGAGTATAGATGTATTAAATATTGTAAATTAAAAAAAAAAAAAGTTTATAGTTTTTTAGATCATTGGGTTAATTATAGAATTCGTTTTACTAGAAATGATAAACTCTTATTACCAGATAAAATAATTGTTTGCGATAATGAGGCAAAAAAAATAGCGACTAAATATTTTAATAATTTAATTTTTATGTCAAATCCTTACTGGAAATATGTTAGCAAAAAATTTAAAAATAAAAAAGTAAATAATATTAATAAATATTTGTACGTTTCGAGTAATTATAATAGAACCAAAAGGAAATTTAATGATAAATGGATTTTAAATAAATTAATCAGATATTTAGAAAAAAAAGATCAATCGAGTACTCTTTTAATTAGACCTCATCCAAGTGAATCTGAAAAAAAATTTAATAACTTTTTTTCAAAAAAAAAAATTAATATCATTATCGATAAAAATAAAAATCTTTTATTTTCATTGAGAAGGGCATCTGTTGTTTTTGGTCATAATAGTATGGCAATGGTATTAGCAAAGATTTGTGGCTTAAGAACAATAAATATAAACGTAATAGGTCAAAAAAATTTTATACCCATTAAATATATAGATAAATTTATATAATATTAATTAATTCTTTATTGACATGTTCAATTTTTGAACTTATGTATGTTCAACTTTTGAACAAAATGCAAAACAATAAAAATAATAATTTGGATGAGGAGTTCAATCTTCTTCGTTTATTAGATAAAAAGCCCGACAAAACTCAAAGAAAAATTGCTCATGAATTAGGATTTAGCTTAGGAAAGTTAAATTATTGCATTAAAGCTTTGAAAAAAAAGGGACTAATAAAGATTAGAAATTTTAAGAAAAATGATAACAAATTATATTACTTATATTTATTAACTCCGAAGGGAATAAAGAAAAAAGCTCAAATGACTATAAATTATCTAAAAAAAAAATCAAAAGAGTATGAAGAGTTAAAAAAAGAGTTGGGTGAAATTAAGAACAATTCATGAAAGAAAATATTAATTTTTTAAAAAATAAGTCAATACTAGTTACTGGCGGAACAGGCTCATTTGGTCAACTTTTTGTAGAAACAATATTGAAGAATCATAATTTGATAAAAAAATTAGTTGTTTTTAGTAGAGATGAGCTAAAACAATTTGAAATGGCACAGAAATTTCCAGAAAAAAAATATAAAAAAATTAGATATTTTTTAGGAGATTTGCGTGATAAAGAAAGAATTTATAGAGCACTTGATAACATAGATATAGTTATTCATACAGCTGCTTTAAAACAGGTTCCAAAGGCAGAATATGACCCTTTTGAGTATATAAAAACAAATATTATCGGAGCACAAAATTTAATTGAAGCTTGTTTAGACAGCAATGTAGAAAATTTAATTGCGCTTTCAACTGATAAAGCAGTTTCTCCAATAAATCTTTATGGTGCTACAAAATTATGTGCCGATAAATTATTTATTTCAGCAAGAAATATTGCAGGAAATAAAAAAATTAAATTTTCCGTTGTAAGATACGGCAATGTTACAGCAAGTAGAGGCTCAATAATCCCATTTTTCAAAACACTAAAGGACAGTAGTTATTTGCCAATTACTCATAAGGATATGACAAGATTTAATATAAGTCTGAAAGATGCAGTAAGTTTGGTCATGTATGCAATTAAAAATAATTTTGGTGGTGAGATTTTTGTCCCAAAATTACCAAGTTTTAAGGTTACAGATTTGGCTTTAGCAATGTTCCCAAAAAAGAAACTAAAATTTATTGGCATCAGAGAAGGAGAGAAAATACATGAGGAATTAATTTCTAAAGCAGAAAGTTTAAAAATATTAGAAAATGATAAATTTTACATTGTACTTAGTAAGAAAGAAAATAAGATAATAAAACACTATCGAAAATTAAATTTTAAAGATGTAAAAAAAATATTTTCTTATTCAAGTGGAACGAATCCAGTTTTTTTAAATCAGAAAGAGTTAAAAAAAATAATTTAGTTTTTAATGAAGAAACTTATACCATATGGAAAACAGAAAATATCTAATGAAGATATAAAATCTGTTAATAAAGTTTTAAGATCTGAATATTTAACTCAAGGACCCAATGTTGCAAAGTTCGAAAGGAAGATTGGCTTTTTTTGTGATAGCAAGTACGTTGTTGCAGTAAACAGCGCAACATCTGCACTTCATTTATCTTGTTTAGCATTAGATTTAAAAAAGAATCAAACATTATGGACCTCTCCTATTTCTTTTGTCGCATCATCGAATTGTGCAGTCCATTGTGGAGCAAAAGTAGATTTTGTAGACATTGATTTAGAGACTTTTAATATTTGTCCAAAAAAATTAGAAGTAAAATTGAAAAATACAAGCAAAGATAAAAGACCATCAATTTTAATCGTCGTTCACTTAGGAGGTTTAAGTTGCGACATGAAAAAGATAAGAAAACTTAGTGAAAAATATAAATTCAAAGTAATTGAAGATGCCTCCCATGCAATTGGTGCAAAATATGAAAAAACTTTAGTCGGATCTTGCAAATATTCTGATTTGACAGTTTTTAGTTTCCATCCAGTTAAAATAATTACAACAGGGGAAGGTGGGGCAATAACCTCAAAAAGTAAAAATGTTTATGATAAATTAAAGCTTCTTCGAGAGCATGGTGTTCAAAAAAAACAAAATAAAATTAAATGTAAAATAGATGGACCTTGGTTTTATGAGCAACAATTTCTAGGATATAATTTTAGACTAAGTGACATACATGCTTCTTTAGGAATAACACAGATTAAAAGAATAAAAAAATTTATAAATCAAAGACAAAAATTAGCAAAAAT
>MDTA01014437.1_pt1 | contig 11638 bp, 6 predicted proteins | sample 811151 | NCBI WGS metagenome assembly MDTA01 (sample SAMN05326648, study PRJNA326480) | marine metagenome | isolation source: seawater | place: Indian Ocean: South | collected 2010 | reverse complement strand
TTACAACGTGGATAATGAGGGCTCTAAATTCCGCCAAACCTGGTCCAATACCCTCGGTGGCTACAACGGCATTATCGGCAACCTTAATGGCGCTCGTTTTACAACAAAAGACAACGACAACGACACCTGGGGTGCGAACTGTTCAAAGGACAACATCGGTTTGAACGGCGGCTTTTGGTACACGAACTGTTACCAACTGAGCATGCTCCACTCGAGTGGCAACGTGTATTCACTCCACAACAATGTGGGTACCAGTGTCAGCTACAACCACATCTATCTGCGCTGAACCTCCCTTGGAAGAAGGTCCCTATGCGATACACTTACCTCGCTTTCTTTGCTCTCTGTACCGCTTGCCCCTCGGAACAAGTGGTGGTCCGCGACATCCCTGGTGCCTGCGGCAACGGCGAAGTGGAGCCCGGCGAGGAATGCGATGATGGTAATAAAATTGCCACGGATGCCTGCACCGATGGCTGTCTTTTCGCACGCTGCGGTGATGGGATTACTCGAGATCTCGAAGACCCCCAAGCAGAGGGTCATGAAGACTGCGATGATGGCAACACCGATGATCAAGACAGTTGCCGTAACAACTGCACCCTCGCCCGTTGTGGCGATGGCACGGTGCGGGCGGACCGCGCCGACAACGAACCCGGTTTTGAAGCCTGCGATGACGGCAACATGGCTGACGACGACGGCTGTGTGAGTGGCTGTATGGAGGCTCGCTGCGGTGATGGCTTTGTCTTCGTTGGCTTTGAAGATTGCGATGACGGCAACGAAATCAACGATGATGGCTGCAGTAACACATGCCAACGCCCCGGCTGTGGTGACGGCATCCTCCAAGATGGAGAGGAATGCGATGACGGAAATATCGACAATCGAGATGCCTGCACGAACGTCTGTGAAGCAGCAGCCTGTGGGGATGCGATTCTGCGCCAGGGCTTAACGGAGGACGACCCCGGCTATGAAGCCTGCGATGACGGCAATCGAAACGACGCCGACGCCTGTCTCAGCAACTGCCAAGAGGCTCGCTGTGGTGATGGAATCCAGGGTCCCGGTGAGGGCTGTGATGACGGTAATGACGATTCGGGGGACGACTGCGTCGATTGCCGACCTGCCCGCTGTGGTGACGGCAACCAGCAAGGCCTTGAGGAATGCGACGATGGCAACCCTCGGGAGGATGATGCTTGCTTGACGACCTGTGCCGCCGCTCGATGCGGTGACGGGGTTCTGCGGGCGGATCTGCAGCCCGAGGATCCCAACTACGAAGAATGCGATGACGGTAACGGGGTAAACCAAGATGGTTGCACCAACACCTGTCGATTGGCGCAGTGCGGAGATGGTATTCAGGGCTTCATGGAAGCCTGCGATGACGGCAACCGTATCAACGACGACGCGTGCACGAACACCTGCACCCTACCCCGCTGTGGTGATGGCATCCAGCAGGTGGGGGAAGCCTGCGACGATGGTAATGGTCAGGACAATGATGCCTGTCGCAATGGCTGTGTCTCTGCCGTCTGTGGAGACGGGGTCACCCGCCGGGATCGAGCCCCAGAAGAAGAGGGTTACGAAGTCTGTGATGATGGTAATTTAGTGAATGAGGACAACTGCACCAACACCTGCGAAGCGCCAGCCTGCGGCGATGGGGTTCGGGCTTTCTGGGAGGAGTGTGACGACGGCAATGAGATCGAGGATGATGGCTGCTCGAATCGATGTGAGCGCCCCCGCTGTGGCGATGGCATCGAACAAGCAGGAGAGGCTTGTGATGACGGCAACAGGGAAAATGGTGACGCTTGTACCAGCAGTTGTCTCGAGGCTCGCTGCGGTGACGGCTTTCTTCACCTCGATGTTGAAGCTTGCGATGATGGAAACATCAATGAAGGTGATGCCTGCCTCAATAACTGCGAAAATGCCCGCTGCGGCGATGGCATCCTCCATGAGGGCGTCGAAACCTGCGACGACGGCGATGATCAAAATGGCAATGCCTGCACCAACGAATGTGCAAATGCCCGATGCGGAGACGGGTTCGTCCACAACAACGTGGAAGCCTGCGATGATGGCAATGATGTGGAGACTGACGCCTGCTTAAATGACTGCATCGTCGCTGAATGTGGTGACGGGTTCGTCCATGAGGGGGTCGAAGCATGCGATGATCGTAATGAAATCAACACCGATGCCTGTCTCAACACATGCGAGGCGGCTCAATGCGGTGACGAGGTCGTTCGCGACAACGTCGAGGAGTGTGATGACGGTGATAACGACGACCTCGATAGCTGCACGAACGATTGCATTCTACGCCTCGGACAGTCAGCAGAAGCACCTGGCACCTCCTGTTCTTCCCTTCTTGAGGATGGGCATAGTCTCGGCGATGGCGCCTATTTCATCCGCCCAGACGACGGAGATGCCTTCCGAGTGTATTGCAACATGGAACTCAACGAAGGGGGCTGGACGCTGGCGGCAAAGCTCACCAACCAAGATAGCAGAAACTGGGCGGATTCGGAGGCTCGGTGGACGGATGCCAATGTCTACGGAGACACCGTATCGATGGCAGCAGGATCGGACGCCAAAGGCGCTGCTTGGGGTCGCCTGAGTGGTCAAAACTTCATGCTCAGTGACAACGAGAACGCGGGCGATTACCTAAGCACCAACGATGACTGCATCGGTGGCGTGAACCTGGCTGCCTACTTTACCGTCGCACTGGGTGATTTCCCGGGTGGCGGCGATTCCTACTACGAAACCTGTGCTGTAGATCGGAGCTACTTCCCCAACTGGATGGCTGAGCCAAATTGGGACAATCAAAACGAAAACAGCGCCGAGTTGTCGTTGAATCACGGCGAATACATCGTCATCGCTCGGACCGATGATGGCAACGACACCTCCGGTGTGGTCAGCGGCTACGCCACGATCAAGCAAGAGTCCGATGTGGGCTTAGGCGCATTGGAGAGTGGCACCGAATACACCAACACTGGCGTCTCTCAAGATATCGGGGGACCCACCAGTTGCGGCTACGATGACGCCCAATGCCGCGCCGAATATCCCGAGACCGTTTACTTTTGGATTCGCTAGGAGATCACCATGCAACTTCACATTCTGAGGGCTACCCTGCTCCTTCTCGTCATCGGATGTCCCAGTGAGCAGGTCGTCGTTCGAGATGTCCCTGGGGAATGCGGTAATGGCGAGATGGAAACCGGTGAAGAATGTGATGACGGCAACAAGGTCGCGACGGATGAATGCACCGACGGTTGCCTCTTGGCCCGTTGTGGGGATGGCATCACCCGAATCATCGAAGACCCACAGGCCGCTGGCTACGAGGAATGCGATGATGGAGATAGCGATGCGTTTGATAGCTGCCGAAACAGTTGCATGCTCGCTCGCTGCGGTGATGGCATCGTTCGTCTCGATCTCACCGATGGTGAGTTAGGCTTTGAACACTGCGATGACGGCAACGTGGCTGACGACGATGCCTGCGTCTCCGGCTGCCAAAACGCCCGCTGCGGCGACGGCTTTGTCGAAATCGGTGCCGAAGACTGCGACGATGGCAACGAGGACAATGCCGATGCCTGCACCAATGACTGTCGACTGCCCGGCTGCGGCGATGGGATCATCCAGGAGGGCGAAGCCTGTGATGATGGCAACGACTCCAACCGGGATGCCTGCCTCAACGATTGTCGCGTCGCTGCTTGTGGCGATGGCTTTCTTCGAGAAGGCCTGAGCGCGCGAGATCCAGGCTACGAAGCTTGTGATGACGGCAATGACCTCGACGAGGACGCATGCAAAGCCGATTGCAGCGAAAACCTCTGCGGAGATGGTGTCATTGGCCCCGGCGAAGGCTGCGATGATGGCAATGACGATCCGGCCGATACCTGTGACCAATGCCGCCCCACCCGATGCGGCGATGGTGCCTTGCAGGCCGGTGAACTCTGCGATGACGGCAATTTAAACAACGACGACGCTTGCCTCTCCAATTGTGCGCCTGCTCGATGCGGCGATAGCGTCTTGCGGGCGGATTTAGCGCCTGAAGATGCCCACTTTGAGGACTGCGACGATGGCAACGGCGTCAACGATGATGGCTGCACAAATGAGTGTAGCCTCGCCCAGTGTGGCGATGGCATCGTCCGGGCCGGTGTCGAAGATTGTGACGATGGCAATCGGGTCGACGACGATGACTGTACCAACGACTGTACGGCTCCAGAATGTGGTGATGGACTCCTACAACAAGGAGAGGCCTGTGATGATGGCAACCGGGAGGATCAAGATGCCTGCCGAAATACCTGTACGGTGGCTCGCTGCGGTGACGGTGTCACACGGCGAGATCTCGATCCCGAAGCTGAGGGCTATGAAGCCTGCGATGATGGCAACCGCGTCGATGGCGACAATTGCACCAATGGCTGCCTGCCAGCCCGTTGCGGCGATGGGATTGTCGCTCTCGGGGAAGGCTGTGATGACGGCAACGGGGTTGATGACGACGATTGCACCAATGCTTGTCGTCCAGCCCGATGTGGAGACGGTATCGTTCAGGCCAACGAAGCCTGTGACGATGGCAACGTGAACGACCACGACGGCTGCCGAAACCACTGTGCCCTCGCCGCCTGCGGCGACGCCGTCGTCCAAGTCGGCGTTGAAGACTGCGACGATGGCAACCGCATCGATAATGACGCCTGCACCAACGAATGTGCGGTGGCTCGCTGTGGCGATGGGGTCCTCAGCGCTGGCGAGGAGTGCGATGATGCCAATGCGATCGACGATGACGCTTGTCGTAACAACTGTCGCCTCCCCGCATGTGGAGACGGTCTTATCAACGGCGATGAAGAATGTGATGATGGCAACCGAATCAGCACGGACGCGTGCACGAGCAGTTGTGTTCCAGCTCGCTGCGGGGACGAGATTGTTCGACAGGACCTCCAGGCCGGCAATGAAGGTTTCGAGAATTGCGATGATGGCAATGATGTGAACGAAGATGCCTGCCTCAATACCTGCTTGCAGGCCATCTGTGGGGATGGAGTGATTCGCGAGGGAGAAGAGATCTGCGATGATGGTAATGATGTACAGACCGACGACTGCCTCAATGACTGTACCAGCGCCCGTTGCGGTGATGGGCAGGTCCACGAGGGTGTGGAAGCATGCGACGATGCCAACGACAGCCAAACCGATGCTTGCCTCAATGACTGCTCTAGCGCCGAATGCGGTGATGGCCTGGTCTTCGAGGACGAAGAAGACTGTGATGATGCCAACGGTGTTCAGACAGATGATTGTTTGAATGATTGCAGGGATGCCCAATGCGGGGACGGATTTATTCATGAAGGTATTGAGGCTTGTGATGACCAAAACGTTATCGATGATGATGACTGTGCCAATGACTGCACGCTCAACTGTGCTGGCTGGGTCTACGATGGCATTTGCCTGATGGAAGCTCGCAGTAATGCTGGCGACAACATTCCCAATGGCTGTAATGCTTACCGTCCCAATAAGAACTGGGGTGAGGCTGACTACGTCGCCATTTGCAATCATTTCACCAACGGGGTGACCTGCAATAACATCGATAGAGATGGCGATGGCGGCCGATGCAATAATTATTCAGCTGTCCTCATCTTTGAGACGGAGGGTAGCGGTAACGCCACCTCCCCTGATGTCTGGGTCCACCAAGAGACTTTTGACTGGAACCCGACCAACGGGAACCAGCAGTGCAACTTTCCACCTAACCCACCGAACTCCGTCGTCTATGCCTGTCAATAAGTCGGCGTTGAAAGGTTAGAGTTCATGGACAAATACCTCCTTATTTTCTCCCTTTGTCTCATCGCCTGCCCAGAGCAGGTGGTGGTGCGCGAAACCGAGGCAAGCTGCGGTAATGGACAGTTAGAGGCTGGCGAACTTTGCGACGACGGTAACGAGGACAAAACGGACGCTTGCACCGACGCCTGCCAACCGGCTGCCTGCGGTGATGGCATCACTCGGACGGGGCTTGATCCCACCGAAGATGCCTATGAAGAATGCGACGATGCCAACACTTTGGACAACGACCTTTGCCTGAACAACTGTCGCAGTGCTCGCTGCGGTGATGGGATCGTTCGCGCCGATCTCCCCGAGGATGAATTGGGCTTTGAGCGCTGCGACGATGGCAACCAGGCCGAGGATGATGCCTGTGTTTCAGGCTGTGTGGAGGCTCAGTGCGGCGATGGCTTGATCCATCGAGGTGTTGAGGATTGCGATGACGGTAACCCCGTCAATGATGACGGCTGCAGCAATGGCTGCACACTGCCCGGCTGCGGTGATGGAATCGTCCAGGAGGGCGAAGACTGCGACGATGGTAATGATATCGACGAAGATGCATGTCGATCATCGTGCGACGCAGCGGCTTGTGGTGACGGCATTCGTCGAACGGATGTCGAAATCGCTGATGAAAACTATGAAGCCTGTGATGATGGCAATGTCATCGACGAAGACAGTTGCAAATCCAACTGTCAGTTTAATGTATGCGGCGACGGCGTACGCGGTCCTGGCGAGGGCTGTGATGATGGCAACGACGCAGCCGATGATGCCTGTCACAACTGCCAGCCCAGCCGCTGCGGTGACGGTGAAATACAGCGGGAAGAGGAATGCGACGACGGCAATCCACGGGACGATGATGGCTGTCTGACGACCTGTGCTCAGGCGCGCTGTGGCGATGGTATCCTTAGACAAGATGTTCAGCCCGAAGACCCAGACTACGAAGAATGCGACGATGGGGATGGTGTGAATCAAAACGGTTGCACCAATGGCTGCCGCCTTGCCCAATGCGGAGATGGGATTCGCCACGCAGGATCAGAAGAATGTGATGACGGAAACAGAATCGAAACCGATGATTGCACAACGCGCTGCCGACGGGCGCGATGCGGTGACGTCCACGTACAAGAAGGTGAGCAATGCGACGATGGAAATGCCGGCGACGACGATGCCTGTCGCAGCAATTGTCAAGCTGCTCGCTGCGGCGACGGAGTGACTCGACGAGACATCGAAGACCGAAATGCCCAGGATTTTGAAGCCTGTGACGACGGCAACGACGAAGACGGCGATACCTGCACCAACCAATGCCAAATCGCTCGCTGTGGCGATGGGATTCGGGCCGTTTGGGAAGATTGTGATGATGGTAACGAAGACGAGGAGGACGGTTGCACGAGCCAATGCGTACAACGCCTGTGCGGCGATGGGATCTTACAGGTCGGTGAGGAGTGTGACGATGGCAATGACCTGGATAACGACGGCTGTGTCAGGGACTGCCGAAGAGCCGACTGTGGCGATGGGCTAATCCACGAAGGTCAAGAGCGCTGTGACGACGGGAACCGAGTCGACCGAGACGCCTGTACGAACGCCTGCTCACCCGCTCGTTGTGGCGATGGCGTCATCCGAAACGATCTGGAGCCGGGAGCGATGGATTCAGAGCAATGCGATGATGGAAACGAGCTGCAAAATGATGAATGTCTCAACAACTGCGAGCGAGCCCGTTGCGGCGACGGACAGCTTCATGAGGGACAGGAGCGTTGTGATGATGGCAATGAAGCCGATGATGATGCCTGCACGAACACATGCGAACATGCCTTCTGTGGTGATGGTATTTTGCGCATCGACCTCGAGGCTGATGCACCTGATGCAGAAGCTTGTGATGATGGCAATCAAGAGGATGAGGATGCGTGTCTCAACACCTGTGAAATCGCTTTCTGCGGAGATTCGGTCGTCCATGAAGGCATCGAGGACTGTGATGACGGTGACGAAGACGATGGTGACAATTGTGTCTCCGGTTGTCGTGCAGCCCGTTGTGGCGATGGCTTTATTCTTCGGGATGTTGAGGTCTGCGATGACGGAGATGAAGAGGATGACAATGCCTGTACCAATGACTGCGAACTCGGGCTCGGTGAAACCGAGGAGTCTGCTGTAACGGACTGCTTGGCATTAAGAGATAACCGCCCTGGTGTCGCCAGCGGCACGTACTGGATCAACCCCGATGGGACCCCTCGACAAGTACGCTGTGACATGGATTTTGATGGTGGCGGATGGACCGAGATCATTGGCCCTGATAACCCCCACAACTTCTGCGGTAGTTGGCTCAGCCACACTGGGGGGGCATTTACCTGCGATGCGACACGGGCGAACCTTGAAGGTGCTGATCAGGCTGGCGGGGTCTCGATTCGACTCAATGCGGGCATGAACTTTAGCCGAATCCGGTTCATCGGAAATGTATTTTCAAGTGGTGGAACCAACTCGCCCTGCTGGGATTGGCCCGACGGCGACGACCGTACCGGTGGGTACCGTTGCCATAGCTGTGGACAAAACAGGCAACACGACAGAACCCACGATCTGCCTGGAGAGTCAAATGCTGCCACTTGGTACAGTTGGTCGGACTGGGGTAACGTGTGTGGTGGCCGAGGATCTTATTGGCGCCTTTCGAGTCTCTGGATCCGTTGATGACGAAAGGGCCCATAAGGCGACAACTGGTAGGTCAAAGGACACTTGAGGGTGGCGGATTTCCAGTTCGGCGCCCCTTTCCGGTTCCAGGTTGTGACCAGGTCGACCCCTTTTTGCTACTGGACGAGATGGGCCCCAAACACTGGCGCCCTGGAGAAGCGATCGGCGCTCCAGAGCATCCCCATCGCGGCTTTGAAACCATCACTTACCTCCTGAGTGGCAGCATGGTTCACGAGGACTCAACCGGGACGTGCGCCCACCTTGCGCCCGGTGGCGTGCAATGGATGACCGCAGGAAGTGGTGTGATTCACTCCGAGCTTCCCAGTCCTGAATTTCTTGAAAGCGGCGGTTTATTGCACGGCTTTCAACTCTGGGTTAACCTGCCCAAATCCAAGAAAATGTTACCGGCACGCTACCAAGGTATGACCTCCGAAGAGATTCCAAGGCTCGAGGGTCCGGGTTACACACTGCGGGTCATCGGCGGCGAAATCTTAGGGCTCCGATCCCCCGTTCGAACAGAAATTCCCATCACTTATGCCCACTTGAGTCTAGGTTCTATGGGTCGCCTGAAGCTGCCTCTTCCGGCGGACCAGCCAACTCACCTTTACCCATTTCAAGGTCAGGTCACGATTGAGGGTAATGTGGTAGAAGAGGGTACATTTGTCAGTTTGGAGGCCCTCCAGGCCGCGGAAATTACCGCCGGTAGTGACGGTTTAGAATGCCTTATTCTCGCCGCGAAACCGCTGCACGAGCCCATGGTTCGATATGGTCCATTCGTGATGAACAGCCGTCATGAACTGATCGCTGCCATCGAGGACTACCAGGCGGGCCGATTAACGGATGTCCCCCCATCTTAAGCTCGGCAGTTGATCCCGCCACCGACGACAGATGAAATGGCGCTTGCACGACATGCGAAGGCGCGCGAGGGGCGCAACCCCGAGGCGCTTAAACGAGCCGCAAAAAGAGCGGACGTCGAAGCGCTGAGGCAAAAACGAGGGAGCGGTTTCAAAGGTGTTTACCCTTCTACGACAAGGAGATGTTTACGCCCCCGAGTATCTCGGGAAGCGGGATCTTTTGATCGCCCAAGGACAACTCCTTGCCATGGCACCTGATCTTCCCGCTCTCCACCCGAGCTTCCCCCAAGAGGAAGTCGACTTGGCTGGCCGTCGAGTCCTTCCCGGATTGGTCGACTGCCATGTTCATCTGACCGGCGGCGGGGGCGAAGATGGCTTTGCCACACGCGTTCCCCCCCTCGCTTTTAGTGCGCTCATTGAGGCCGGCGTCACCAGTTGTATCGGGGTTCTCGGGACCGACAGTTGCACGCGAACGATGCGAGACCTCGTTGCGACGACCCTAGGACTCCGCACCATGGGTATTTCGGCGTGGTGTTATACCGGTAGTTACCAGGTTCCGCCGGTCACACTCACCGGGAATGTCCGAGACGACATCGTCTTCATCGATCCGATTATCGGCGTGGGTGAGTTGGCGCTCAGTGATCATCGATCTTCACAACCCACACTCGATGAGTTGTTACGTATCGTCTCAGATGCTTACGTCGGTGGTATGATTGCCGGGAAATCGGGGCATACCCACCTCCACATGGGTGATGGAGTCCGTGGACTTGATCTGGTGCGGCGAGCCCTCGACCAATCTGAACTCCCGGCGCGGGTTCTGCACCCCACCCACGTCAATCGGCAAAAGGCACTGTTTGCGGAGGCTCAAGCGTTGAGCGAGCGCGGATTAACCGTCGATGTCACCGCCTTTGACGCCGATGAAAATAGTTACAGCGCTGCTGAGTCCATCCGTCGTTGGCTTAACGATGGTCTACCGATGGAGCAACTCACATGCAGTAGCGACGGTGCAGGCTGTCTTCCCGTCTTCGATCACAATGGAAAGATGATCCACATGGACGTTGGACAGCCCATCACCCTGCTCGAAACACTGCAGGAACTGCTTCGGGACGGCATGGAGCTTGAGCAGGTTTTACCGATCTTTACCCGCAACCCGGCGCGCGTGGCAGGGCTTGCCCACAAAGGGCAACTCAACGAAGGGCAAGAGGCCGATCTCATCATTCTCGATGAAAAGGATCGCCTTTCAGCCGTCATCGCTCGGGGGCAATGGATGATGAGAGAGGGAAAAACGCTCCGGCGCGGCCCCTTTGAAAGAGAGCAACAATGAGTCCATCTAGAAGCCACATCGATGAAACCCGAGGCTGGATCGTCCCGGTGGGCGGCGCCGAGGAAAAGGTAGGTCACCCCAAGATTCTACAACGCTTTGTGCGACTCAGTGGTGAGGATTCATCCCGAATTGTAATCATTCCGACCGCTTCAGCACTGGATGATACTGGCAAACAGTATGAAGATTTATTTCAGGAGTTAGGCGCCCAATCAGCCGTCTCCCTTCCCTATCGTGAGCGCATCGATACGGAGCGAGAAGATTGGCTTGCTGCGCTCAACGATGCGAGCGGCGTCTTCTTCACCGGTGGTAATCAGTTACGTCTCTCGGCGACACTCGGCGGGACCTCCGTGGCTTCGCTGGTGCGACGTCTCAACGCCAAAGGTATACCCGTCGGTGGGACCTCCGCAGGGGCTGCGATCCTTCCTGAGCACATGATCGCCTATGGTGGCACGGGAGGAACCCCCCTTGCCGGAATGGTTTCCTTGGCACCGGGACTCGGACTCACCAACCGTTTTGTGATCGACCAGCATTTCCGGGAGAGAGATCGCCTTGGACGGCTCCTCAGTGCACTGAGCTACAATCCCTTTGCGGTTGGGTTAGGACTGGACGAGGATACGGCGGCATTCATCTCCCCTGATAATGTGGTTCGAGTGGTCGGCTCCGGTGCCATCACAGTGGTGGATGTCTCCCAACTCAGCCATTCGTCGGTCGCAGAAACCCACGAGGGCGACCCTCTTTGCATGACGGATGTGCGCGTCCACATCCTACCTCACGGTGCAAGCTTCGATCTCAAGACGCGAAGCGCAACTCCCCCATCAAACTGAAGCGAAAAGCAGCAACGCCTAAGAGGAGAACATCATGGACATCGTTGAACGCCGAGTCTTTCGAGGTCCCAACCATTATGCCCTTTTTCGGGTGATTCGGCTCACGCTGAATTTGGGTCCTCTGGAACAGTACCCCAGTGCAACCATCCCCGGATTCAACGACCAGTTGCTCGCTTGGCTGCCGAGTCTCAATGAGCATGGCTGCT
>MDTA01007250.1_pt1 | contig 11639 bp, 10 predicted proteins | sample 811151 | NCBI WGS metagenome assembly MDTA01 (sample SAMN05326648, study PRJNA326480) | marine metagenome | isolation source: seawater | place: Indian Ocean: South | collected 2010 | reverse complement strand
CATATGAAATGGAAATATTTACTGATAAAAGAAGTCAAAAATATTATGAATTAGATAACAACAACAATGTCGAAGTTTGCTGGTTATTTTCAAAATGTAAGTGTCAATTTAGATTTAGAGGAATAGCAAGAGTTGACTTAGGTAGTGATAAGATACATCACTGGAAACAATTAAATAAAAAGTCAAAATTAATGTGGAGATGGCCTAAACCAGGTGATAAGTTTTTATCTGACATTAAGAATGATTATTCACATGAAACAAACGAAGACGTATCTGAAAATTTTGCAATTATAAAAATTGAAATTACACATGTTGATAAATTAACATTAAGTAAACCAATGCATATAAGAAGAAAATGGATAAAAAACAAACATTGGACTGAAGAGCGTATTAACCCTTAAAAAATTGAGGATGACGAAGCTCACTGTTGGGGAAGCTTCATTATGTTCCGATCACCCTCATTACACACTTAGCAAAATTTAAAAAATTTGCAACTAATTCTATTAAATTATATTTGGATCAAAATTAATTATATATATAATACAGAAAAACTATAATTATCTATTTATAAAATATAAAGGTAGAAGTTAAACCGATAAAGAATTATTTTTTCCCCAAGCCTTGTGTTTATTATCTAAATCAGATATCGAATTGCATTGTGCACGTAATTTTAAAAGATAGGAAACTTTGGAAATTTTAGTCGATCTAATAATGTCAGAATATTTTACGAAAGGCTGATAAGCCTGCAAGTAATCACTATTCATCTCTTTATATTTATTTTCTTTATATCTACTACAATATTCAATCAATTTGAAATATTTAATATTCTCTTATTCTTTGCTTTACAAAAAACAGATGTTAGGCTCTACTACATATAGTATTTTTTACTTAAAGAAAGCCTTAATTTCATTTTTATTGTAAATCTGGTTTTTCCAAGAAATACCTATTTGATCTTTGAGTGAAATCTTTAATAATTCCCTTATAATTTAATGAAATCTTACTACAAACTCTAATATCTCATTCATTATTTGAGGAAACTAAAAATTTATACGCTGTGCAAAGCATTTCAGGTTTGGAACAATCGAAAATAAGTTCTAATAAATTCTCCCTAAGAAGACCTTTCTGATTTATCATTATAGATACATACCATCTTAAAAGTTTTGAATTACTTTTTCAAGAACTAGTTTCTTTGACAAAGCAAGAAAAAATTTTTCATTTATAGGTATGAATTTGTCAGTGTAGCTCAGCTGGTTAGAGCACAGCATTCATAACGCTGAGGTCGAGAGTTCAAGTCTCTCCACTGACATGTTTCTTAACTTAGCAAGAAATATAATGATCAGAAAATTTAATTGTTAATTCTGTGGTAATTTCATTAGATAAGCTTAGAATCTCTTATTGACCCTATTTTAAGTCAATTTGATCAAGGCGATCTTTAAATTTTGAGTGAGATAAGTCATCATTTGAATCTGTTTGATCCAAGTTTTGCTTATTATTTTTAGAATTAGTGTTAGTGTTATTATTGGTATTATATATAGAGAAATTCTTTGCATTATTAAAACTTACAGTTGATTTATTCCTAATTCCATCATTTAGTTGATTTGAACTTACGGATATAGATTCATTATTATTCAATAATGAATTTACTTTATTATTCTTATTTATATTAGTAATATTAATCTGATTTGATACTTTAGTCTTCTTGTTATTTAGAGGATACTTTTTAACTTCAATTCTTAACTGATTTAATAACTTAAAGTGGTTAGATGCACTAAATTTTTTGACAAGGGTTGGATCCCAGCTTTTGGGCTCATTCATTTTGTTGATTATGCTCTTTTAGATCGTAAAACCAAGATTCTTTGTTCTTTACATGATAAATTATAAAGAGGAAAAGGGGAAGTTCACAACCCTCCAAACCAAACTAAAATACGCTACCGATTCCATGATTACAAATGAGTGCCTTAGAGTGGGAATGCAAGCTCCTGATTTTGCAGCCACTGCAGTGGTAGATCAGGAATTTAAGGATATAAAACTTTCTCAGTTCAGAGGAAAATACGTTGTATTGTTTTTTTATCCCCTAGATTTCACCTTTGTATGTCCTACTGAGATTACAGCTTTTAGTGATAGATATAGCGATTTCAGCAGTAAAAACACAGAAGTATTAGGTGTATCAGTTGATAGCAAATTTACTCATTTAGCTTGGATTCAAACACCAAGAAATGAAGGTGGTATTGGTGATATAAACTTTCCTCTCGTATCAGATCTTAAACGAGAAATCTGCCAATCTTATAATGTATTAAATGAGGATGGAGAAGCAGACAGGGGTTTATTTATTATTAATAAAAGTGGTGTGATTATGCATTCAACAATAAACAAAGCACCTGTTGGAAGAAATATTGATGAAACATTAAGAATCTTACAGGCATATCAATATGTTGAATCTCACCCTGATGAGGTATGTCCTGCTGGCTGGACACCAGGTGACAAAACAATGAAGGAAGACCCTAAAGGGAGTAAAGAATATTTCTCAGCACTCTAATTTTTTAGATTTTTATATATCAATTCACTGAATTGTAAGAATTTAGTGAATTAATTATATATTCAGATTGAAGGGTTTCATTAAGTATTAATTCATCAACAAGCTCATCCATTAATGGTACTTTATCTGAAAGTAGTTTAATAGCATGATTAATACCCTCATTAGCAATTGATATTATTTGTCTATCAATTTCTTTACTTGTTTTCTGGGAATATTCGTTATTATTTTTCAATAAATCTCTTCCCAGAAAAATTGAATCTCTGTCCGAGTCATATGCTATTGGACCTAAGGATGAGAAGCCAAATTTAGTAACCATTCTATGAGCCCAGAAATATACATTTTCAAAGTCTCTTTGTGAACCTTGAGTAATTTCATTATGACCAAAAATAATAATCTCAGCAGCTCTTGAACCAAGTGAGACTACAATTTTATTAAAAATGTAATTTCTGGTTAACAGTCCACTATCTAGTGTTTCTTCGTCTGGAGAAAAAGAAGTCAATCCAGAAAGTTCTCCAATAGATCTGCACAAAGATATTTTTTCTAATTTGTCATGAGTTGGTAATAACAACGCTACTAAAGCTTTGCCAATAATCTGATATGCAATTTGCCTTTTCTTTGTAACATCACAAAGCGGTTTAGATAACAATCCAAAACGAGCTTTCTCAAGAGCATTATCTAATTCCGTTTCGCTAATGGTGGTCTTGTCTCCTCTAGCTGCATTTATTGCTGCTTCATTTAAAAGATTTTGCAAATCTGCACCTGAAAAACCTGGTGTCTTTGATGCCCATTCCATAAGATTTACTGAATCGCTTAAAGGTTTTGTTCGGGCGTGAACAGACAAAATTTTGTGCCTAGCTTTTCTATCAGGTAATGATATGTCGATACGACGGTCAAATCTTCCCGGTCTTGTCAATGCTCGATCGAGAACATCGGGTCTGTTTGTTGCTGCAATAACTATTACTCCATTGTTTGATTCGAAACCATCCATCTCAGTTAGAAGCTGGTTTAAGGTTTGCTCTCTTTCATCATTTCCCCCGCCAATTCCAGCACCCCTTTGACGTCCAATTGAATCAATTTCATCAATAAAAATAATGCATGGAGATTTTGATGTTGCATTTCTAAAAAGATCACGAACTCTTCCAGCTCCTACTCCAACAAACATTTCAACAAATTCTGACGCAGATAAACAGAAGAAAGGAACATTTGCCTCACCTGCTATTGCCCGGGCTAATAAAGTTTTACCTGTACCAGGAGGGCCAACTAACAACACACCTTTTGGAGTCTTTGCACCAAGATCAATCAATATTTGGGGATTTTTTAAAAAAGTAACTATTTCTTTTAATTCATTAGATTCTTCATCTAGGCCAGCCACATCATCAAAAGTAAATTTGCCAACGTCATCCTCTTTAAGCTGAGAATTACGCCGAGAAAAGCTTTGCATATTATTTAGTAGCTTTGTTGATCTTCTAACTAGAAAAGAAATAGATAAAACAAATATTAATGTCAATCCAAATCCAGTAATAAAATTAGCTAATCTCTGTTCTGAACTAAAATCTTTAACGCTGAGAGGAACATTATATTCATCAGATATTCGAAGAATTTTTTGATCATTGTAAAAGATTGGGACTGATTTCCTTTCTCCATTTATAAATTCAACTATTACCTCACGCCTTTTTGGGATTAAAATAAGAGAAATAATTTCTCCACTTTCGATATCTTTTAATAATTGACTATAGCTTTTACTCATCTGATAATCAGAACAACTAAGTCAGAATTATTTACCTCTAAATCATAGTCATAATATTTACTAACCTGAGTATATAAAGAAAAAAAGACAAGAAGTTTGTTTTTCCTGAAAGTTGTTTTGTTAATTTGGAGGTTGACGTTATAAAATAATAAATCATTAAATGTTGAGCAAAAATGGCAGTACCTAAGAAAAAAACATCTAAAGGGAAGAGAAATCAAAGGCATGCTATTTGGAAAGGCAAAGCTGCCATTGCGGCCGAAAAGGCTTTATCTATTGGTAAATCTGTTCTTACTGGAAGAGCTCAAGGATTTGTATACCCAATGAATGAGAATTCAGAGGATGAATCTGAGTAAAGAAAATCATGAACCAAGCTTAAATGCTTCAAGGATCAAGGCATAGGATGATCCAATTCTAAAGTTATTGATGAAGTTTAAAACAATAGAGAATTTAGAATAGCTAGATAAAAGTAATGACCTAATTGAAATCTCCATTATTATTATTATTATTATTCCAAGCATAATTGTATTAACAGATTTATCTAATAAATATGAGAGTAAACTATTAGTAAAGTAAAAACCAAAAAGTAATGAAAGGAACAAGATACTTCTCTTTCTCCATGAGTCTCCAATAATTGGTCTGATAATTGCGGTTATTGAATCTACAAAATTTATAAATTTAGTTTTCTGCATTATTCAATTAATTATTTTTGAAAGATAGTTAAAATCAACAATATTTTTAATCAATGGCTTACCATAAATAACTTTTGAAAAGTTATTAGAATCACCCAGGCTAGAAACACATGCATTGGCTTTCTTGCTAATATTTTCAGATGGTTTTCTCCAGGGTGGTAATGAAAGTAGGCAATTTAAATTCGCAGCTTTAGCGGCTTCTACTCCATTATGAGAGTCCTCAATGGCTATGCAATTCTCTTCTGGTTTCTTACTTAATTTAAGTGCTAACTTATATGCATCTGGAAATGGTTTATGTTTTTCAACATCCTCATAAGTAATTATTCCAGAAAAAGATTTTAAATGTGAAGTCAATGAATTATTTAAAAAAGGTTCTAAAGATTCCTTGCCACTGGTCGTTACTATAAATTGCTCGACACCAAGTGTGTAGAGTTCTTTGATTAGCCTAAGAACTCCATTTCTTAGATTAACTTTTCCCTCTTGAATTAATCTTTTGTAGTAAAAGCATTTTCTAGATTGAATTTCAGAACATACACTCTCACTAAGGTCACTATTTATTTCATTTCGGAAGTGGATAATACGGTTTAAACCTCCAGATATACTCAAAAGTTCGACATATTTACTCTCATTCCAATTCCAATCCAAATCAAAATCTTTAAATGCTAAATTAAAAGCTATCCTGTGACCACACAATTCTGTGTCAGCCATTGTTCCATCGACATCCCAAAAAACAGCTTCTAACTTATGCATGGTTTTTTATTATAAAACAAATATAATTCTGATTAAATAAGGAATCAATCCAGGATAAGCCTTTGAAAACAGATATTAATTTAGTCAAAAAATGGGTACTACCAAAACCAATAGATCAAGAAAAAATAGATAATTGCATTTTAAATAACACATTACAGAAGGTCCTAATTAGAAGAGGGATCGACTTAAACAACCAATTAGATGAATACCTAGAACCTTCGGAGCTTCCAAATCCAGAGCATCATTTTATTGAATTAAATAAAGCAACTCAAAGAATTATTGATGCATGCGAGAGAAACGAACTTATTGCCATTTGTGGTGATTATGATGCTGATGGTATAACTAGTACAGTGCTTTTACTTGAATTATTATCTAATATCGGCGGTAATGTAAAAACATTCATACCTTCTAGACAAGATGACGGCTATGGCCTAAATACAAAGATGATTGATGAAATTAATAGTGAAGAAATAAAGCTTGTAATCACAGTAGACAACGGAATATCTGCTTTTGATGCTATTAACATGTGTAAAAAACTATCCATAGATCTGATTATTACTGATCATCATAAAATTCCAGATTTTAAATTAGATATATATGCTTTAATACATCCTCAATTAGCTCCTACAAATTCACCTTATAAGTATTTAGCTGGCGTGGGAATTGCATATCTACTAGCTAGAAATATTTGTAGCAAAATAAATTACGATTTAGGTAAAACCTCAGCCAGTGTTTTTTTCTGTATTGGTACAATTGCTGACATGGCACCACTACAAGGTGCCAATAGAAAATGGCTAAAAGATTGCTTACCAGAAATAAACAAAACAACTAATAAGGGAATTAAATCAATCTTTAAAAAGTTATATTTTGGTGAAAATGTTATTACCTCAGAGGACATAGGTTATAAGATTGCTCCACTAATAAATGCTGTTGGAAGAATTGGTGATCCAAAAGTTATAATTGAGCTTCTTAGAGAGGACTCTGCTGAGTCAATTGCAAAACTTACAAAAGAGTGTTTTGCAATGAATAGAAAACGAAAAAGAATTACTAGCCAAATTGAGCAAGAGGCTTTAGAAATAGCAACCGCCCAATATGCAAGTGATAGAAAATTTTTAGTACTTGTAAAAAGAGACTGGCATACTGGGGTAATTGGAATAGTAGCAGCAAGAATGGTTGATAAATTCAACTTACCCACAGCAATAATATCAGTTGCTAATGATGGAATATTTAGAGGATCAATCAGATCAAACAATAGACTAATGGTAAATAAAGCATTAGATGAATGTAATGATTTACTAATAGCTCATGGAGGACATTCTGCGGCGGCAGGATTTTCAATAATTGAAGAAAATATTCCTATTCTAATAGAAAGATTAAATAGCATTGCCAAAGAACAATTTAAGAATATTGATTTATATAAATCAATAAATCCAGATGCTTACTTAGTTCTGAGGGACATTAATGATGAGTTTTATAAGCAATTATGTATGGTTGGTCCATTTGGAGTTAAGAATCCTGCACCTATTTTCTGGACTAGAAAATGTAGAATTATAAAAATGTTTAAACTTAATGGCGGCCATGTAAGATTGATATTAGATGATGGGACATCATCGATAGAAGCTATTAAATGGAATTTATCTAATCAGTTAAGTATTAATGATCTAATTGATATAGCATATTATATTGAACTAAATCGATGGAAAAATAAAGCAAAAATTCAATTAAATATTATAGATTTAAAAAATCACAACAATACAGTTCACTTGCAAATACATAAAAATGTTTACAAATGCAAATTAACAGAAAATAAAAATATTTTAATCACCAACAAAAAAGGTCAGTGCTACTGTACTGACTTGTCTCTGTCTAATAAGCAACTAAATCACAAAGAGTCAGTTTATGCAAAAAAAATCCTACCTTTTGCAGAAATTGCTCTTGGTAAAGCTGCCTAGTGCCTATACACCTCTTCTATAAAAAATCAATGCAATTATTGCTGGTCCAGCAAGAAATACAGCGACAAGAGGCAAGAGGTTTCCCATTTGGTTTTAAAATTTTCATTACTATACTAAACAATCAGGCATAACAAGCATCTAAGTTAAAAAAAGTTGATTTAATTGATCTTGAATTGTTTTTATGATTGTTCAATGATTTTATTCTAGTCTAAAAACACTATAAAAATTTAAAATTAAGTCTAGGAAATAATCTATTATTTGATTACTGTAAAAAATTATTGACTATTGATGTGAATTGTATAGGAATAGCGACAATACTAATAAATTTATCATTTAAAGGTTATAAATATAATATGTATCTGTTGAATGAACATAAAAATATAACGTCGCTTAGTTGCAAGTAATGGGTCATTCTAATTCAAATTCTAAGATTGAGCATAGTGACTCCAAGGAAAATAATTCTTTTTTTAGTATATTAATTGCATCTTTTAGTACAATTTTTTTAGCGGAGTTAGGAGATAAGACCCAACTTGCGACATTAATGCTTTCTGCTCAATCTGGCAGACCACTAATTATTTTTATTGCAGCAGGACTTGCTCTAATTCTTACAAGCCTTCTTGGAGTACTAATTGGTAGATGGATAGCCAATAATTTGCCTAGACAAAGTTTTACGGTTGTTTCAGGAATAATTATGTTAAGTTTAGGAGTATTCTTAATATCACAAGCACTTTTTGATTTTTTTAAAAATAGAATTTAGACCAAATCAATGATTTTAACGCTTTTTTTTACAACATTTGTCACGGTTTTTCTGGCTGAAATGGGAGACAAAACTCAATTAACAACTATAACTTTAAGTAGTTCAACTAATAAGCCTTTTGCAGTATTTATAGGCTCATCAATTGCTCTCATATTAGCCACACTTCTAGGAGCATTAGCTGGTGGGTCAATTGCTAATCTAATTCCTGCATTCTTACTAAAAATGCTTTCTGGAATAGTATTCTTAATAATAGGTATAAACCTGATAGCACAAATCAAAAATGATTCAGCAATTGATCACTAGTGCTAAAAATTTATTAAAAAAAACAGTCTTTATTTATAAAGGCACAAATCTAATGAATTTTTTCAAATTAACTCTGTAATTATGACATCAGTCTTAAAAATACTTGAAAGTCTTGATAGGGAGGGTGGATTAGAGCTATCCAAACTTGAGAAGACCTTAAAGCTAACAAAAAAAATAGATAGGGATTATTTAGAAATAGCTATTAAAGCTCTATCAAAGATAGGTATAGTCAAAAATATTGATGATGATACTCTTGTAGTTAATAATGACATATCTTTTATTAGAGGCAGAGTACGTTGCAGCAGCAAAGGCTATTGTTTTGTTGTAAGGGAAGATCAAGGTGAAGACATTTACATTAGAGAAGCCAATTTAAACAATGCTTGGCACGGAGATTCTGTAATTGTATTAATAACAAAGGAGGGTGTAAAAAGAAGAGCTCCTGAAGGATCAATACAATGCGTATTACAAAGATCTAATGATATTTTACTTGCAAAAGTAGAACATGATAAAAACACTGGACGAATAAGGGCATACCCTTTGGACGATAGGATAACAGCTATTATAGATTTAGATAATCACGAGCACTATATAAATAATATCCCAAGCAAAGACATAATATATGAAATTAAAATAAGTAATTATCCAATTGCTCAGTTAAACGCAAAAGGTTCAATAATTAGAGAGTTATCAATTAATGCAGGTATAGATGGTGATATAGAATTATTACTATCAAAGAATAATATTTATAGAAATATCGACGCTCCAAAAGTATCACCCAAAAAACTTACAAATAAAGGAAGGGAGGACTTAAGCACACAACCTTCATTATTATTCAGAAGTTGGGAATCAAATAATTCTCCTTCACTACCTGCTTTATTTGCCGAACCTTATGAAGGGGGAAATAGATTGTGGATACATTGTCCTACTGTTTCGGAAAGAATAAATTTAGGTAGCAAACTTGATAAGTTCCTTAAGGAAAAAGGTGAAGTTATATGCTTAGGAAATAATTGGCTAGAGTATCTTAACAAATCACTGAGTTCTTCATCTGAATTTAAAATTAACGAAGTAAAAGAAGCTATTTCCTTAATGATAGATATGAATATAGATGGTGTTATAACAGATTGGAAATTTACTACCAGTTTGATCAAACCAGTTAAAATCATTACACAAAAACATTTAAAAGCTATCAATAATAGGAAATCATCCTCTAAGTCAGTACCAATAGTACTTAAACCAGTAAAAGACAATCTAGAAGTTATTTATAATATTATTCATTCTTCTAATATAATCAATAAGATAAATAATTTATCAATTAAATTAGATGAATATATACCTCAATTAGAAAGACTAAGCGAATTACACAAAGCATTTCCGGGTAGAGATTTTCACGGATGGTCCAAAACTTTTGACAGTAGTGATCCTCAATCCATAATAGATATATATATTCGATTGTCTAATAATATTTTAGCTAGACATTTATTGGGATACAAATTACCTTTTATCTATAAAGAACATGAGGAAATTGACCAATCAAATATTAATGAATTAACTAAGTCAGCTTTAGCTTTAGATAATAAGATTACAGTTAATATAGATGGTAGTGTCTCAACAACTGAACTGATCAAATCATTTGAATCTAGCAGTGAAAAGAAAATACTACACAAACTCGTTAAACATACAATACCGGGTAAGCATTTAAAACTCTTTAATATCAATAATTATGATGAAAATAAAGATTTAAATCATCAAATACTTCATGTTAATATTGAATCCCCATGGTGTTGCCCTTCACTAAATTATTGGAATATTTTCAATCAATTTATCCTATGTGCACTTTTAAATGATGGAAAGAAAAAATCAACAAGCAGAAGTAAAGAATCAGTTAATCTAGGCAAAAAAGATAGCTGGAAAGAGGTTAATTGGGAAATATTTTCGACTAAATTAAAAGAGAATATAGATAATCATGCGAATTTAATGTTAATTCAAGATTTAAATGAAATTAGAAAGAAGTCAAAATCATTTAGAAATAACATAATTTCAATAGCACAATGTAGAGAAGCACAAAATATTGTAGGTAAGGAAGTAAATGCAATAATTACTGGTGTACAAAGTTATGGTTTTTTTGCTGAGATAGAAGATTTAACAGCTGAAGGTCTGGTTCATGTAAGTACTCTAGGAGACGATTGGTATGAATATAGATCCAGACAAAATCTTTTGGTAGGTAGGAAAAATAAAAAGACTTATCAACTTTCTCAAAAAGTAAATGTTAGGGTTTTGAAAGTAGATGTATTAAAAAATCAAATTGATTTAGAATTAGTAAATGAAAACGAATTAGATTCACTTAAAGTTAAGGATAGCGATATGGATGTTACATCTCATGTTTGAAATAAATGAGTAGTTTTGTAGTTGCAATTACTGGAGCTTCTGCTATGCAAATAGGAGAAAGATCAATTCAGGTATTACTGGAAAATGAAAAATCTGTTGATTTGATTTTAAGCAAAGGTGCCTATGAAGTTGCAAAAAGTGAACGAGGTATTAATATCCCAGTTGAATCAAATGCACAGGTTGCCTTTTGGAGAAAAAAACTTGAAGTTAATTCTGGAAAATTAAATTGTTATAGATGGAATGATCACTCCGCATCAATTGCAAGTGGAAGTCATAAAACAAAAGGGATGGTAATTGTTCCTTGTTCAATGGGAACTTTAGGGCGAATAGCCTCTGGCTTTTCATTAGATTTGATAGAGAGATGTGCAGATGTTCATCTAAAAGAAAAAAGACCCTTAATAATTGCGCCTAGAGAATCTCCATTTAATTTGATTCACATAGAAAACATAAAACGATTGGCGACAGCTGGTGCATTAATTGTGCCACCAATACCGGCTTGGTATACAAACCCTCAAACTAT
>MDTA01169567.1_pt1 | contig 11640 bp, 11 predicted proteins | sample 811151 | NCBI WGS metagenome assembly MDTA01 (sample SAMN05326648, study PRJNA326480) | marine metagenome | isolation source: seawater | place: Indian Ocean: South | collected 2010 | reverse complement strand
AAGGTTATTTACTGCTCTCAATGGTGTTTTGGAACCAGGAAGATCAAAATCTTTGTTTATTTTGTTAATTTCTAATATTTCATTTTCATCATGTATTGCTTTATAGTAACTTGTTTCAATCTGTTTTGAAGAATTGAGTAAACTTTTGGTATAATTTTCTTTTGGATTAACAAAAATTTCTTTACTTTTTGCAGTTTCAATAGTTTTACCTTTATACATTACATATACTCTTGAACATAAGTAAGAAACCACTGCAAGATTATGAGTTATTAATAAGATTGCAGTATTAATTTTAATTGATATTTCTTTAAGTAGATCTAGTATTTGTAACTGAGTTGTGACATCTAAAGCTGTTGTACATTCATCAGCAATAATTAAATCAGGTTTACAAGAAATTGCCATTGCAATCATTACTCTTTGTTGCATACCTCCACTTAATTGGTGAGGATAACAATTCATAATTTTTTCTGGATTTCTTAACCCAACATCCTTAAGAGATTCTATAATAATCTCTTTTGATTGTTTTTTTTTGATTTTTTGATGAAGTATGATGTTTTCAGCGATTTGATCACCAATTTTCAATACAGGATTTAGAAATGTAGAGGGGTTTTGAAATATGAAAGAGATTTTTGAACCTCTTATATTTCTTAAATTTTCTTCGCTTAATGATAACAGATCTTGATTCTTAAAGTTGACATTTCCACTTATGATTTTTCCGCCCTCAGGCAACAATTTAAGAATTGTTCTTGATGTTAACGATTTACCAGATCCAGATTCTCCTACTATTCCTACAATTTCGCCTTTATTTATCTCTAAATTCACTCCATCAACTGCTTTTACTATACCATCATATGTATTTATGTGCATTTTAAGATTTTCAATTTTTAATAACTCAGAGCTTTCCATTTTATTTTTTTCTCCTCGGATTAAATACATCGTTTAATCCTTCTCCAAATAAATTTAGAGATAAAACTACTAAAAAAATAGCAATACCAGGAAAAAAAACCATATACCATGATTGTCTAAAAAACTCCTGTGCATTATTTAACATTAGTCCCCAACTAACCATCGAAGAGTCTCCAAAACCTAAAAAACTTAAAGCTGACTCAATTAATATTGCCGTTGCTTGTGTCAATGACATATTAACAATTATTGTTGTCATTGTATTTGGTACCAATTCTGAAAAAATAATTTTAAAATCTGAGGCGCCAGCTGCAATTGCTGCTTTACAATAAGGTCTCTCTTTTAATGACAAAATTTCTGCTCGTACAAGTCTTGCAGTTTGGGGCCAAGATAGAATTGATATTACAATGATTATATTAACAATATTTGCTCCGAAAATTGCTACTAATACTAAAGCTAAAAATATTGGCGGTATAACTAAAAACATCTCAGTTATTCTCATTAAAATTGAGTCAATAAATCCTCCATAATAACCAGCAACCGCTCCAAGAAATACACCAACAACTGTTGATGTTATTACAGCTATAAATGAAACAATTAAAGTTACTCTGGCTCCATATAACAATTCACTATATAAATCTCTACCAAGGTTATCTGTTCCTAATAGATGTTTAAAACTCGGATTTAAAAAAGCCTCACCTGCACCTGTTGTAAGAGGAGGGAATGTAGCAAAAAAAGGTGCAAATACAGATAAAATAATAAAGAAAAGTAGAATTATTAATCCCACCAATCCTATTTTATTTTGTCTAAAAACTTTCCAGAAATTTTTAAACTGATCTAAAAATTTTATTAATTTTTTCATTTTAATCTAATCCTTGGATCTAAATAGGTATAAAGAATATCAACTATAAAGGTAATTATCGTAACGGATAAAGATATTACAATAAATAGTCCCATTATTAACGGGTAGTCACGTTCAAACAATGCATCCAACATTAGCAAACCAAGTCCTGGCCAACCAAATACAGATTCAATTACAACAGCTCCAGACAACATATACCCAAGTCTCAAGCCAATATAAGTTATCACAGGAAGTAAAGCATTTTTTAAGGCATGTTTGAAAAAAATTTTACGGTCCGAAAGTCCTTTTGACTTAGCTGTAATAATATAATCTTGCCCGAGTGACTCAATCATGCTGGCTCTGACAAATCTCATAACAAATGCTCCAAGAGTAGACCCTAATGTAATTGTTGGAAGTAAAAGATGAGTAATCCGATCCATGATAAAACTTTTATCGCCTAAAATCATAGACTCCATTCCTGAAACAGGCAAAATTCCCCAATTTACTGAAAATACTATAATCAGCATTTGGCCTAACCAAAAGTTTGGAAGTGAATATAGAAACAAAGCAACTATCATAGATACATTATCTCTTAATGAATAAGGTTTTGTAGCCGCATAAACTCCAATAAGTATCCCAAATACTGCGCCAAATGAAATACTTGATAACATAAGTATTATAGTTGGTATTGCTCTTTCCCAGATAATTTTTGATACACTCTCATTCATAACGAATGATTTTCCTAGATCTCCGCTTAAAACACCTTTTATATACAAAATTAATTGTTCAAATACTGATTTATCTAAACCAAGTCTTTTTCTAATTTCTGCTTCAAATTCTGGATCTGCACCACTTTCACCAATAAACATGAATACTGCATCACCTGGTGCTAATTGGATCATTAAAAAGCTCATTACCAAGATCCCAAATACCACAGGAATTATTTGTGAAGTTCTTTTTAATAAATAATTGTAATTCATATTTAAAACTATATTACAAAAAAAAACCCACCAATAAAATTAATTGGTGGGTTTTATAAGTTAAAAGTTATTATTTTCTATTACTAGGTATATTTCCATTCCAATTTACCGTTTCTAAACCGTCTCTGAAAGTGTAACCAATTGGAAAACCATCTAATTTTTCATTATATGTCCATAACCATTTAGTTCCATATAATGCTAGCATAGGTAAATCCTCTGCTAGAATTTGATGAGCTTCAATATACATTTTCTTACGCTTAACAGGATCAAGTTCTCCTCTTCCTTGATCAAGTAAATTATCTATTTTTTTATTATTATACCCTGAAGAGTTTGCATTCCATCCTTTTCCTATATTTTTTGAATGCCAGCTCTTTGTCAATAGATCTGGATCTGGTCCTGTTGCAATAGTTGTTATATACATATCATAGTCCATTTTTTTATGAACCTTTTCAGTAATTGCAGAAGCATCCATTTTCATTACATCTAACTCTATGCCTGCTGCTTTTAGATTTGATCTCATAATATCAAGAACTTTTGGATGATTAGAATTTTTTTGCTCATGAATTATTGAGATTTTAAATCTATTACCATTTCCATCTTTTTTGAAACCAGCAGAGTCTAACAAAGCTTCAGCTTTAGAAACATCGTATGGGAAATATTTAGATGGAGCTTCTCCAGTATACCATGAAATAAATCCTTGATCTTTATTTCTTACATTATCAGCAACACCTGCAAATACTTTGTCTATAATCTCATCAGTATTTATTAAATGTGCAATTGCCTGCCTAACTTTTTTGTTACCTGTGAACTTTCCATTGGTATTCATGTAAATAAAATCAAACGCCATGTTTGCATACGCAAATGAATGAACTTTTATACCGTTGTCTGCATCATTTACACGCGATATTTCTTTACCTGCCAAGTACCCTGGATATGAATGAATAAAATCAATTTCACCTGCTTCAAGTGATGAAATTAAAGATGTTTTATTAGGTAAAATTTTAAAATACAATTTATCTAAATATGGCATTTGATCACCATTAGAAGCTTTAGCCCAATAATCTTTATTTCTTTCAAACACAATGTGACTACCTTTTTTCCATTCAACAAATTTAAATGGACCTGTACCAATTGGAGCATTGTTGTAATTGCTATTAGGAATATCTTGCCCCTCTAAAATATGCTTAGGAGCCATTGAACACCATTTAGAGTCCAATTTTGTTAAAAAAGTAGCATCGCTTTTGCTTAATTTTATAACAGCTTGGTAAGCGCTAGGTGTTGAGATACTTTCTACAATGCTGTAGTTGTTTTTCCCTTGAGGATGATGTGGTCTACAAATATTTAAAATTCCATATTTAACATCTTCTGATGTGAATTTTTTTCCATCGTGCCATTTAACATCGTCTCTAAGGTTTAATGTAATTGTTTTTCCATCTGAACTAACATCCCAAGATTTTGCAAGCATTGGAGTTAGCTTTCCGTCACCCATTTTACTAACTCTTAACAACCCGTCAAAAAGATTTATAGAGATTAACTGTCCCGAAAAAGTTTTTGGATATATAGCAGAGTTCAAATTTTTTTGGCTTCCTGGAACCCCTATAATTAAAGCTCCTCCATGTTTAGAAGATGCATAAACTTTTCCAGTTGTAAAGATAGAAATAACAATAAACATTATTAGTACTGGCAACATAAGCTTATATGTTCCAGTAATTATTTTATTTGTCATTTGTTCTCCTTTTGTTGTTTATTTTAAAATAATTTTTTGAGATTATTTTAAAATTCTTAAATATAAATATTTTCATAATCATAGTGTTACAATTCCAATATCATTTTCTATTTTTATTTTTGTACCTAAATCTTTGGACATGTTTATTTGTCTATCTAAAATTTCTTCAGCAACTTTTCCATTTGCTATTCTGGGGAGGCCTCTTTCCCATAGAGGAAGATGTCTACCCATATGCATAGGATGTAATTTAATTTCTATCACTTTTCCTTTTTGCATTTTAAAATCATAAAGAAATCCTTGATTCCATAATGGTGAAACACCAAACTGTCCTGCTGGTCTTGCATTAGTTATATCAATTGGTAATGAATTATATGGGTCGAGTTCCCAGTTATCATATAAATCGTATGGATATCTTGGTAATGATTCTACCATCCACGAAAACCATCCAAGATCATAAAATATTGGTTTATCTTTATAAATTTCAATTCCCTTACCATGCATTCCATGAAACAAGCATATATCTGCCCCTGCATCAATTGCATCATGAGCAAATTTTTTTACGAAATCAGCTGGTACTTCTGCATATGGGCCAGTTTTTTTATTTCCGTTTGCGTGAGTATGATGACTTACAATTACGTAGTCTGCCATTTCTTTGGCATTTTTAATCCATTTCAAATTTGCATCTACATCTTTTTGGTAAGAAATAGTTGTATAACCAGGTTCATCACTTTCTCTAAACGTTAAACCTGGATTTCCACCATTTGGAAAAAAAAGCTCTTTATCTTTGTCACCTTCTCTTCCTCTAAATTTTTCTAAATTTAAATCTTTTCTTATTTTTCTGAGTTGATCAATTGTCTCTTTTTTAGCATCTAAAACTACATCATACCTTATTGTATTATTACCTGGTCTACCTTTAAATTTTCCTTTTGGATCGCTAGCCATGGGTGGCTGAACAAATTCTCCTTGTTCATGTGATGAGTCTATTGAAATTAATGCTACCCTTCCATTTGGTGTATCCAAATAACCTGGTTCTCTTGCGGCTGTTAAATTCATTCCAGCACCAGCATGTACTATGCCTGCTTCATCTAATTGTTTAATAGACTCCTCAATTGCATGATGGGACCAATCATTCATATGATTATTAGCTAATGATGTTAAATTAAATCCAGTCCATGCATATTCTTTAGCAATCCACTTTTCTCCGAAAAAGTAAGAAGCAAAAGAATATGGTTTGATAGGATATGCATCCGGATGTCCAATTTGTCCCTCGAAATTCATAAATGATACATCTGCAGATCTTAATTTTTCTACTACTTTTAAAAAGTCAGGATCTTTAGATACAGAAACTTTACGAGTATACATCGCGCTGCCACTCGCCATTAAGCTTAGTACTTTTGAGTCAGTGCTCATTATTAAATTAGATCAGAAAATGCTATTATTGTATAATATATTATTGTGAGTATATTGATATAAAATATATATCAGGAAAATGATAACATTAAAAGAAATAAAGTACTTTATTGCAGTTAGTGAAGAGTTAAATTTTAGAAAAGCAGCAAAAAAATTAAACATATCTCAACCACCACTTAGCCAGCAAATTAAAACCTTAGAGGAAAAATTAAATTTTAAGTTATTTGAAAGAGATAAAAGTGGAGTTAAAATCACATTAGCTGGAAAGAATTTTCTAAATAATAGCTATGACATTATTTTAAAAATAAATAATTCAATAGAATCAGCTAGAAAAATTAATAAAGGAGAGTTAGGAACACTAAGAATCGGTTTTTCAACTTTAGCTAGTTTTTTTCTATTGCCAAAAAAAATATCTAATTTTTTAAAAAAATACCCAAGTGTTGAGCTTAAACTTAAAGAGATGAGAACTGAAAAAATTGTAGAAGAAATAAAAGAACAAAAGATTGATATTGGTTTCGCGGGAAAGAAAATAATTGATAAAGATATAAAAAGTATATCTTTATTTAAGGAAAATATAGTTTTGGCGATAAATAAAAATAATAATTTAGCCAAAAAAGAAGAGGTATCAATTAAAGACATCAGGCATGAGAAATTTATACTTTTTCCAAAAAGCAAAGGATCTGTTGGAATTTATGATAGGATTATTGAATTTTGCCAAAAAGCAAATTTTGAACCAAAAGTAATTCAAGAAGCCTATGAAATTGAGGTGATTTTAGGATTAGTCTCAGGTGGATTGGGCGTTGCATTAATTCCTGAAAATTCTGGTTTGTTAAATTTAAATAATATTGTCTTCAAACCTTTTAAAGAGAAAGCACCTAAGTCTGAAATATATTTAATAATGAAAAATTATAATTCTAATCCTCTTACCAAAAATTTCTTTGATATAAGTAAAATTAAATGATTTTGAGTAAAAACCAAACCGGTGCATATTATTTTTTATTAAGCGTATTATTATTTTCATTTATGGAGTTACTTGTAAAATTTTTGTCAGAAAACTATCCAACAGGACAGATAGTTTTTGCTAGAGGTTTTTTTGGTTTAATTCCAATTTTCTTGATAATGCCTAAAAAAAATTTTCTCAATAATTTAAGAACTAAAAAAATAAAATTACATATTTACCGAGCAATGACTGGTAGTTTTGCTCTGATATCGATTTTTTTTGGTATTAAATATTTACCTTTAGCAGATGCTATATCTATAACTTTTGCAGCACCAATTTTTGCAACATTGTTTTCTATTTTTTTATTAAAAGAATTAGTAGGTAAAAAAAGATGGTTTGCTATTTTTTTAGGTTTTATTGGTATTCTGATCATTCTTAAACCTGGAACTTCAATGTTTTCTTTATATTCTATTTTTCCAGTTCTTTTTTGTATAGGTTTTGCAGCAAGTGCAATTCTAATAAAAATATTATCTAAAACCGAGAAAAATTACTTAATTGCTTTCTATTATACTGTAGCATTAACTATTTTAAGTTTATTTTTGAACCCCATAACATGGATTATTCCAAACACTTTTGATTTTATAATTTTATTTTTGATAGGTATTTCAGGTTCTTTTGGAAATATTTTGATTACTGAAGCTTATAGAAATTCTGATGTTTCATTAGTTACCCCGATCAAATACTTAAATTTAATATTTGCGATTATATTTGGATATATAATTTTTAATGAAATACCAAATATTTTTACTATTTTAGGTTCTATGTTTATTGTAGTTAGTACAATTATTATTTTTACTAGAGAAAAAGTATTAAAAAAGAAATTAATAATAACTAAAGAAATGTAATTATAAATCTGCGTTAAATTATATTTGAGATTTTTTCAAAAACTTTATCTACTGATAATTTTGAAAGATCTGAAACTTGAATTGTTTTAAAATTCTCTCTTTCTATACTTTGTAATCTTGCCGAAACATGTGACCCATATAAAGCAAGTCCTTTTACACCTAAATGTGCTGCCATATGAGCTGGCCCAGTGTCATTTGCTACAACAAAAGAACTATCCTTAATCAATGATGAGAGTTGTAAAATATCCAAAGATTTTTTTCCGTTTAAAACACAAAGTGCATTTATGTCAGATGCATCTTTAATTTCATTCTGTCCTGGTGCTATAATTATTTTAAAATCTTGGTCTAAATTATTTTTTATTTTTTCAATTAATTCATTAAAGTATGGCCATTTTTTAATTGTTAAATGTGGTGAACAAAATGGAAATAAAATTATATATCGATTTAAATTATATTGCATTTTAATTTGTGTTATATCTGAATATGACCAGGAAAAATCTGGCTTTAAGGTATGGTTAGTTTTTAATTTAGATATTTTTAATTGATGGTTAAATCTTTCTAAAACTGGCTTCTTGTCAAAGTCATTTTTTGAAGTATCTTGTGGTAAAGTTGTCTCGGAAGAAGACCATTGCTCTTTATTTGAATTGGGAAATAGAATTCTTTTATAAAAATAAGTTCTGGTTGAATTTTGAAGATCATAAACTTTACTAAAATTAAATTTTTTTATATTTCTCATAAGAAAATATAAATAAAATATATTAAATCTAGAGAGGCGCTTATCTAAAATAATATCGTGTATAAACGGATTTTTTCTGAATAATTCTATATATGGCTTTGTTGTTAATAAGTAAATTTTATCTTTTTTATGGTTTTCAAATATATCTTGAATAGCACCACTTGCTTGGGCTATATCACCTAATGAACCATGTTTTATAATAAGAATATTAGACATATTTTTAACAATTTATCACACTATAGAAGTTTATGAATAAAATTCTAGTTGAAGTATCTGTTGGCGAATTATTAGATAAAATTTCAATACTCGAAATTAAAAAAGATAAGATTAAGGATATAGAAAAATTAAAATTTATAAATGATGAGTATGAAGTTTTAAAATCTGAGCTTATAAACAATGTAAATATGGATAAAAAATTGGATGATCTATTTATTTCATTAAAAGAAATTAATTCAAGATTATGGATAATTGAAGATGATAAAAGACTTTGTGAAAAAAAATCTGATTTTGGTGAAAAATTTATAACTCTATCAAGAGATGTACATTTTTTAAATGATAATAGAGCGAGGATAAAATTTCAAATAAATAAATATACTGGATCAAAAATAAAAGAGATTAAAGAATATACTAGTTATTAGATTAAACTAGGAATAATTTTTCTCAATCTCATAGGCTCATCTGGATCAACCTTGGCATAGATTACACCTTTTCCAAATTTTTTTAATTTTAATATTTTTCCATCTGGAGAAATTATAGCTGTATGACCAAATGTTTCTCTTTTAAAAGTATTTTTACCAAATTGATTTGGCGCAAAAATAAAACAAAAATTTTCAATTGCTCTTGCCTTCAATAATTCTATCCAATGTTTCTGACCAGTGAACTTTGTAAAAGCTGATGGAACAGTTATAAAATTTAATTTTTTTTTTGATAGATTCCTATACATTTCAGGAAATCTTAAATCATAACATATTGTAAATCCTATTTTTCCCCATGGTAAATTTGCAGTAACTAATTTACTACCTGCTTTGAATGTTTTGCTTTCTTGATGCTGTTCTTTTTTAGAGATTTTAACATCAAACATATTAATCTTATCGTAATATTCTTCTATTGTACCTTTTGGTCCAATTAATAAAGATCTATTTCTAAGTTTTTTTCCTTCTTTAATGGGCAGCGAACCAATTAGAATCCATTTTTTATATTGTTTAGAAATTTTTTTTATTTTAATTATTAATGGATCGTTCGCCATTTTAAAAGAATATTTAAAAAGAATTTTCTTATCACTTGTAATTATCGATGATGTTTCCGGAGTTATAATTAGATCTGACTTTTTCTTAATAGCTTGATTTATAAATTTAATAATATCTTCAATATTTTTTTTGTAATTTTCTCCACTTGATAATTGTATACATGCTACTTTCATGACTCAAATCCATATTTTTTTTCAAGAAATTTTATGAAATTATGAACAATAAAAGTCATAAACAAATATATTCCACCTGCTACTATAAACACTTCAATAGGTTTAAAAGTTGTAGATATTATATATTTTGCAACACCCGTTATATCCATCAATGTAACAGTGCTAGCTAAAGATGTGCCTTTAAGCATTAAAATAATTTCATTACCATAAGCAGGCAAAGATTGTTTTATTGCAATAGGCATTTGTATTTTGTAAAAAATAATTTTATTTGAAATTCCAAGACTTTTTCCTGCCTCTATAAAACCTTTTTTAATTGTTTGAAATGCAGACCTTAATATTTCCGATGTATATGCCCCTGTATTTAATGAGAAAGCAATAATAGCACACCAATAAGGCTCTTTTAGAACTGTCCATAAAATAGTCGATCTTAAGTATTCAATTTGTCCTAATCCAAAATAAATAATAAATATTTGCACTAATAACGGTGTTCCTCTAAAAATATAAGAGTATATATAAGAAGTTTTGTTGACAATTAAATTTTTACTCATTCTCATTAAAGCAAAACATAAACCTATAAATAGTCCAAAAAGTAATGACAAAGATAATAATTTTAAAGTTACTATAGTTGCGATTAATAATTTTGGAAAACTTGTTATCATCAAATCAAAATCCATTAAAAACCTCTACTATATTTAATTTCTAATTTATTAATTAATCTCATACTTAAAAATGTAAGCAATAAATATAAAATTGCCGCAAACGAGTAAAAGAATAAAGGATCTCTTGTAGATCCGGCGGCAATATACGATTGTCTCATTATTTCTACTAAGCCTGTTACTGATATTAAAGATGTATCTTTTAGTGTAATTTGCCAAACATTACTCAAATTTGGAAGTGCCAATCTTAACATTTGCGGTAAAATAATTTTATAAAATTGAATAATTTTTTTTATACCCAAAACTTTTGAAGCTTCGAATTGTCCTTTGTCTATTGATTGAATGGCGCCTCTAAATACTTCTGTGGAATATGCTCCAGAGATGATACCAATTGCAAATGAGCCAGTTATAAATGCATTTATCTCTATATATTCATAATAACCAAACATTGAGGCTACAAACATTATAGCGCCACTACCGCCAAAAAAGAAAAGATAAATCACAAGTAGTTCTGGAACGCCTCTAATTATAGTAGTGTATAAATTTGCAATATAATTTAAAAACTTATACTTAGATAATTTTAATGGTGTAAAAATAAGTGCGAAAAAAAAACCAATTATCATTGCTGTGATTGATACAGCCAGAGTCATTAAAGTTGCAAAAAATAACTCGTCTCCCCATCCGTTTTTTCCAAAAGAAAGTAGTTCCATATAGATTGGCGACTATATATCATAGTCGCCAAATCTGTAATTATTACATAGAAGCGTCGAAACCAAAGTGTTTAATAGCTAGTTTGCTAATTATTCCTTGTTTTCTTGCTTTATTGATTGCTTTGTTAAAATCTCTTAGGAGTTTTGCATCTCTTTTTCCAATTGCGTCATCTCCACCTTTTCTTATTCCGACACCCACTCCATTTCCAAATGCACCACCTGAAAATGTTGGACCTACTAAGATAACTTCTTTTCCAGATTTTTCTGCATAATCAGTAAAAGCGACAGCTGCTGCTAAAGCTGCATCACATCTTCCAGAAGCTAAATCTAAATTTACATCATCTTGAGTTTTGTAAGTTCTAACTTTGACACTACCAACATCTCCTGAATCTAAAAAATTTTGATGTATAGTT